>Ga0214919_10002946_pt1 | contig 26269 bp, 20 predicted proteins | sample LL1503_MetaG_FD_177994 | JGI IMG/M metagenome (GOLD analysis project Ga0214919, IMG submission 177994) | Freshwater microbial communities from Lake Lanier, Atlanta, Georgia, United States - LL-1503 | ecosystem: Environmental > Aquatic > Freshwater > Lake | place: USA: Georgia | collected...
ACTTACAAGCTTTGTCTGAAACCGTTCTTCGGCGGCTTACACGTATTGTTGGTGTAGGTAGTATCCGTTCGAACGTGGTGCTCAGTTGCGTCAAGGCCAGCACCCAATTACCCTTGACACATTTAGGTACTGATGCGGGCGTTAGCCGCAAAACATAGCACTATGGATCTAACGATCATTCAGATCGTAGCCCTAGAAATCTCACTTCTTGGGGCCCCCTCCTTTTAAGTGCAATAACTGGCGGTACACAAAGTTGTCACTGGCACTGAACACAAGGCCGAGCAGTATTTCATCTTCAGCGAGGATAAAAGGCAGGCCTTCGGATGCTTTAGCCTTGGCTTGGCTGTAAGGTCTAGGTAGTGACCTACCGCGACTTAGCATATCGACTTCTTGATATGGCCCTCTGGCTAGCTCCCGGCTATAAAGCAATCATCGCAAAGGAGAGCAACACGATGATCAAAGCACATCCCTTCAACTATCCCTATGACGGTCTACTCGACCCATCACGAACTGCCGTGCTGGCGATCGACCTGCAGGTTGACTTTTTGTCGACCGATGGGTACTTCGCGAAGAAGGGCTATGACCCTGCGCCGCTGCGCGCAGTTATCGCTCCCATTAAGCGACTGACGGACGCCGCTCGAAATGCAGGTTGCTTGGTGATCTGGACCTGCCAGGGTTACCGGGCCGACCTCGCCGATGCCAATGCCTATGACCATTGGAGGGCTAGGCGTGCGGGTATTGAGATGAAACGCGGCGACGCTGGCTCGTTGTTGCGTGGCAGCCCCGGGTACCAGATCGTTCCTGAGCTGACGCCGTTTGCAGGGGACGTGATCGTCGATAAGACCGCTAACGGTGCGTTCTACCAGACCGACCTTGAGTTGGTGCTGCGCGCACGTTCCATCACGCACCTCATCTTTTCTGGTTGTACTACCGATGTCTGCGTACACACCACCTTGCGTGAGGCGGTGGATCGCAAGTACCAATGCCTGCTTGTGCAAGATGCCTGCGCCAGCGCTGATGCCTATGCACATGAAGCTGCACTCCACATGGTCACGGTGGAGGACGGTATCTTTGGAGTATTGGCGTCACTAGACGATGTGGTCGCTGGCCTGTCCGCGCTCAAACCGGTAGTCAGTTGATGGAACCACAAAAGGCGAATCGCGGATTTGAGCCGGATGCCATGTATGGCAACATCTACAGCCGCGCTCAGGCCTATGCCGTACTTGCGATGATGGTCCTGATCACCGTTAGTTTGGACTTGGCTAAACTTCCGATGCACGTAATGGTCGATCCGATTCGCAAGACACTGGCGATCAGCGACGTACAGATCAGCCTGGCGCTCGGCGCCGTTGGCGCAGTACCGTTTGTAGTCATGAGCCTAGTCGGCGGGTGGCTTAGTGACCGATTTTCACGGCGCTTGCTGATGTCAATCGCGATCGTGATTTGGACCTTGGGCGCTATGACATGCGCTTTTGCAGGCAGCTTCGAACTGCTGGTGGCTGGGCGTTTGCTTCTTTTCATCGGCGCCGGTATGAAGCTGCCGGTGGTTATGACTTGGATCAACGATGCATTCCCGCCTGAGCAACGCGGCCGCGCGGTGGGCGCCTTCTTTGTGGTGCTGGGATCTGGCCCGTCGTTGGTGATCATGCTGGCTGGTACCGTACAGCGCTTGGCGGAAAGCGGTGCATTCGTGTCCTTGGGGTTAGCGCTTGGCTCCGAGCCTTGGCGCGCGACTACATTTTTGCTGGCCTTGCCGGGTATTCTGATGGTGCCGCTCGTCTTCGGCCTTCGGGACCGCCGCGTTCAACCCGTGGCCGACAGCAAACTTGCTGCGCCGTCGGCACAGCAGGCGGCCGAGATGCCGATCAAACTGATCGTCACCCTGGTGAGCGCCGCCGCGCTCGTCGCTTTGGTAGACGCCGCCAGCCTGAGCTGGATGCCCACTGTATTCACGCGCAGCTTTGGCTATGACGTACAGGAGGCTGGGTTCACCTTTGGCATCATTACATTGATCGCTGGCAGCGCTGGACCGCTGCTTGGAGGCTGGGTCGGCGATACCTTGTATCGCCGCCATGGCCTTGCGGGTAGGGTCTGGCTGGCCGCCGTATCAGCTCTTTGCTGTGTCCCGCTTTTGGCCGTCTACTTGGTATCGGCCCCTGCCTGGCTAGTGGTCGCCCTCACACTCAATGGCGTATGCACCGTCGCCGCACTTTCGCTCACCTATGTCAACGCCCAGGCGTTGTTGCCAGAGAATCGGCGAGGTCTGGGCACAGGTATGATCAGTGCAACCACGACTATCGTGGCGTCGGCAGGCCCTACCTTGGTCGCCTTGTCCTCCCAGCATCTGCTGAGCGGCCCAATGGCACTGCCACACTCGATCGCTCTTGTCGGCGCAGCGGGCAGTGTGCTGGCGGCGTTTGTTTTAGCCGACTGTGCCCGCCGAGTCGGGCTAACGGGGGTCAACCGGCCATTCGTCGCACCGCACCATCAATGAACATGGCGGTCACAATACTACCGTTTGCATCGACACTGCCGCGCAACATGCCGGTTGTGTTGAAGTCGATACACCACCCTCCATCAGGACCGATGGCAATCATGCCGACCTCTGCGCCGATCGCGGTCAACTCAGCCAACAAGATCGTCATCGCGTCAGGCACCGACAGGCCCTTGTGCTCAATCAACGATGCTAGGCGGTGCCCGGCGCAGCTGCGAAGAATGTGTTCGCCTGTTCCTGTGAAGGAAACCGCTACGCTGCGGTTGCATGCATAGGTGCCGGCCCCAGGAATTGGAGAGTCGCCCACCCGGCCGGAGATCTTGTTGAGCAGGCCACCAGTCGAAGTAGCTGCAGCCACGTTGCCGTGCAAGTCCAGTGCCACAGCACCCACAGTACCATGTTTGCTGGCGACTCCACCGGCCGAAATTTCAAGCCCTGGCGCGCTCCGCTCCGGCATCGATGACCAGTAGGCATACATCTCAGGCGTCACAAAATAGTCGGGCGACACGATGACGCAGCCATTGTCGCGAGCGAAGGCCTCAGCGCCCGAGCCGACCAAAAGCACATGCGGCGATCGTTCCATTACGCATCGGGCCGCCCGCACCGGATTGCGGACGGTGCCCACGCACGCCACGGCACCAGCTTGACGATCACGGCCATCCATGACTACCGCATCCATCTCTACGCTGCCATCGCGCGTAAGCACCGAGCCGCGGCCGGCATTAAACAGCGGGTAGTCTTCCATACCGGCAACAACCTCTATCACGGCGTCCAAGCTGCTACCGCCCGCGCGCAGTATGGCGTAGCCAGTTTCGAGCGCTATTTTCAGACCTTCAATCATCTGCGGCTCAAGTTGGCCCAAGTCACTGTCGCGGCTTAAGTTACCGGCTCCGGCATGTATCAATAGCTTCATGTTAAATACCTCCTGTTAAGTTTGAGTATTGCCCATTCAGTGGATCCTTGAAGATGGCAGCTTCTTGATATTGCGCCGTTTTGGCTGCAATGGCAATTTCTTCCAAGTTTTACGCTCGCGAGGCACCAAATGACAGTACCAGTATCTGAACTCCTTTTCTCCGACTTGATCGGCGATTGGCCACGAGAACCCCGACTGTCTGAATGGATGCTTGTGCCGCAAGAGGACATCAACCACTTCGGCCGTGTCACCAAGGACCCCGATCGCAACCATATCGATCCGGCCTGGGCGCTTGAGCACAGCCCATTTGGTGGGCCAATCGCTTTCGGATTTCAAACGCTGTCCCTGCTGACCTGCCTTGCCAAGTCCGCCCGCGTTATTCCCATTGATGTGGTGCACCTTGTCAACTACGGGTTTGACCGAGTGCGGTTTACCAGCCCAATTCCTGCCGGTGCGCAGATCCGCGGCCGCTTCACGATAAAAAATGTGCAAAGCAGATCTACAGGTGGTTTCCGTGTCCACATTGCGGCAGAGGTGGAGGTGCTAGGTGCCGATAAGGTGGCGCTGGCAGCAGACTGGCTGGCGCTGATGGACGGCGGCCAGCCGTCCTGATAGTGGACAACACATGACACTCGCTCCCGGTTCGTTGCCTCCCACATTGTTGGCCCACCTGACCTGGTGGGCCGACACACACCCTTTGCGCGAAGCGCTGGTCGACGAACTCGGCCGAATGAATTTCGGCGAGTTGCAAGTGCAGGTCCGGATCTGGGAATCGGCCTTGGCTGCACAGGGTGTGCGCCCAGGCGACCGTGTCGCCATGCTGGCACCGCCCGGCCGCGAAAGCTTGGTATGTTTCCTAGCCACCGTGGCGCTGGGCGCCATCTGGTGTGGCCTCGATCCACGCTGCCAATCACAGGAACTCGAGTACCGCCTTTGCAACTTGCAAGCACGCTTGGTGTTCACGTTCAAGCGCATTGGAACGCGGGACTATCCGGTTGAGATCGCTGCCATCCTGGCGCAGCACACGCTGCATACACAGCTCGTCGTGGTCGAGAACGCGCCGGATGACCCCTTCACTACCCCCTCCGCCGGTGTGACATTGGCGAGTTTTCTTTCGCAGTCAGGCCCTGTGTTAGCGCCTTCGGAAGTAGCGCCCGCTATAAAGTCGGCATGCACTGCGGCACAGCCCTGTGTGATCGTCTACACCTCCGGATCCTCCGGCGTGCCCAAGGGAGCCATGCTGCATGAAGCCGGCATCGTCTCGTTCTGCCTCGCGCAAAACGCCCTCTGGCCGATGGACCCGCTGCGCACCCTGAACTTCTTGCCGATCAGCCATGTCGGGTCGATCGTCGACCTGACTTTACCCACCATTCTCGCTGGAGGCTGTGTGGTTTTCCAGCGCAAATTTGATGCGCTGGCATCCTTGCAGTTAATAGCCACGGAACGCGTCACCTTTTGGGGCTCGGTGCCAAGTACCTTCATATTGCAGTATGCCCTGCCGCAATTCCACGAAATCAATCTGGGTAGCGTACAGATTATCGCGATTGAAGGTGCGCCAATCCCGGCTCAGCTTGCCGAGGCCTTGGGTAAAATTGCTCCAATCGCGACCAACTACGGCATGACCGAGACCACTAGCGCGATAACGGCGATAGCTCCAACCCGTGCCATGGCCGAGTTGACAGAAAGCGTGGGGAGCCCCATGCCTGAGACTGAAGTACGTATCGCCGGTGCCGTGGCGGTTGGTGACGTCGGTGAGATAGAAGTTCGCTCACCGCGTTGCTTGCTCGGCTATTGGCGCGACTCCGCTGCCAGTGCGGCTGCTTTCACCGCAGACGGGTACTTTCGCACCGGCGACCTCGGTGCAATGCTTCCCGATGGCCGGCTTCGCCTCGCGGGCCGGAAGAAGGAGATGTTCAAGTCAGGCGGCTACAACGTCTACCCGGCAGAGGTGGAGGCAGTGATCGAAGCGCACCCCGGCGTACAAACCGTGGTGGTGGTTGCAGTACCAGATCCCGTATGGAACGAAGTGGGCGTGGCTTTCTTCGTCGCAAAGGATTCGGCCCAGGGGTCGATGTTGATCGGCGAATTGATCCGCCAATGCCGCGAGAAGCTGGCCGATTACAAGCGTCCAAAGCAATTTGTATTGCTGGCGGAACTACCATTGCTGCCCATCGGCAAAGTAGACCGCGCCGCCCTGAGCGCGCGGGCGGTGGCCGCACTATGAGCGCCCACGAACCCGACTGGATGCAACGTTTCGACGCGACGCTGCTGAGACGGATGAACAGCCCGGGTTGGCGAGACTCCCTGACTCTTTACGTAACGGATGACCACGGCGGCGCCTGGAGCCGCAACCTCGCACGCGAAGGCGCAACCACAGAGCCGGCGTTGACCAACACCACACCGTTTCGCATCGCCAGCGTCACGAAGGTCTATGTGGCCGCTGCGCTAGTACGCCTGGTCGAAACCGGTGGCTTAAAGATTGCATCTCCGGTGGCGACTTGGTTGACAGCTCCGACGCTCAATGCGCTGATCGGCAGCGGCTACGACCCGCAGAGTATCACTATCGATCATCTGATGCGACACGTCAGTGGTCTGCGCGACCACTGTTCGTGTGATGCATTTCTTGACCGATTACGGAGCGAACCGTCTCATCGCTGGAGCCGGCTCGAACAGGTCCAAGTTGCGATGGCTCTGGGTGGAGCAATGTGCGCGCCCGGGGAGACGTTTAACTATAGCGACACTGGTTACGTCCTGCTGGGTGAGATCCTGGAGCAAGCCTGCGGTTTGAGCCTAGCGGTTGCGCTGCGGCGGCTTCTGGCGTTTGAGCGACTAGGTCTGCATCGAACCTGGCTCGATTCCATCGACCCCGTCCCGCCGGATTTGCCAGCCTATGCGCCACAGTTCCTTCAAGACATCGACGCTAATGCATTCGATGCGAGCTTCGACCTGTTCGGCGGAGGTGGGCTGGTCAGTACGCTAACGGACCTCGATCGGTTTTTTCGTGCACTCTTTAATGGCCGAGTATTCGAGCAGGTAGACACACTGAAGCGGTTGCTAGATGCCATGCGTACGCCATGTGGGTTCGACGGCTTCAGCCATAACGGTCTGTTGTTCCAACGGTCCTTAGCCGGGTTAGACTGTTTTGGTCATACCGGTTTTTGGGGTGTTATCGCCGCCTGCATTCCAGAGCGCGGGCTGGTTTTTAGCGCCACCTTCAACCGGTCGCGACAAGACGGAGCCTACGAACCAGACGAGTTGCTCGAAGACTTTGTCCAATCCTTGAATCCACCATGATCAACGCCAACGAGCCGCAAATGGGCAGCGACATCCCCGCCACGTTCTCAGCCAACCGCCGGGCTGGCGACCACGAACAGCGCGAAGTGATGATCCCCATGCGCGACGGCGTTCGACTTTACAGTCTCATCATCGTGCCTCAGGGCATTGCGACTGCGCCGGTGGTGCTCGAGCGCACGCCCTACAGCGCGGCCGGACTGGCACAAGTGACCAGCAGCTCCGACGCCGCCGCGGCGCTGCACCCGCTGCATGCCGATCTCGTGGGCAACCAGTACATCCTGGTTATACAAGACGTGCGCGGCAAGTTTGGCTCCGAAGGTGAGTACGTGATGAACCTGCCTTTACGCGGCCCGCTCAATGACGGGCCGGCAGACCATGCCACCGACGCCTGGGACACGATCGAGTGGCTGCAGCACAATCTGCCCGAATTTAACGGCTGTGTAGCCACACTCGGCCTGAGCTACGACGGCTTCACCGCCTTGATGAGCTTGCTGGAGCCCCATCCAGCGCTCAAGGCCTGCGTAGCGATGAATCCGATGGTCGATTGCTGGATCGGCGACGACTTTTTCCATAATGGCGCCTTTAGGCAACTTCCAACAGCCGAGTACGCCGTGCGGCAGACTAGTGGCAAGTCGGTTGTCGGCAGCTGGCCCGGTCAGCGTTACGACGAGTACGAAAGCTGGCTGCTTGCCGGTTCGGCCTCAGGGATGGGACAGGCCCTTGGCCTAGATCGTCTGCCCTTCTGGCAACGCGTGCTGGCGCACCCTGACTACGACGCCCATTGGAGTGGCCAGGCGTTGGACCGACTGCTACGCGACAGGGCTCCCGACGTACCCACCCTGCACGTGCAAAGCCTGTGGGATGCTGAGGACATCTATGGCGCCATTGCAGCCTACGCGGCCATGCAATCCAGCGCGGCTAGCCGCAAAAACAATCACCTGGTCATCGGCCCTTGGAGCCACCCTGCACCGTTCTTACTCGATGGTGCCGAGCTCGGTCCGCTAAAGTTCAGCAGCGACACCGCCGTCTGGTTCCGGCAACGCGTGCTGTTGCCGTTTTTGAACGCACATCTTAAGAAAAGTCAGCCCGGTATATCCATCCCCAGCGTGGTGGCCTTTGAGACCGGCAGCAATACCTGGCACGAATATGACACCTGGCCAAGAGCCGGTACGGCTACAGTGCCATACCGAAAGTTATTTCTGAAAAACGGTTTTAAGCTGACCTTTGACCCGCCGGATTCGACAGACGCGGCGCAAACGCCCGCCTTCGACGAGTTTGTCTCCAACCCCGCCAAGCCGGTGACTTATCAACCGCGCCCGATCCGCCCCAAGTCCGCCCCAGGTTATGCCTGGGAGGGCTGGCTGGTGGGTGATCAACGATTTGCGAGTGACCGCCCGGATGTGCTGACCTACACCTCCGATATGCTGACAGTGCCTTTACGCCTGGCTGGGCAACCCGTCGTCCACCTCTTCGCCACCACCACCGGTACCGACGTGGACTGGATCATCAAACTCATCGACGTTCAGCCCGACGAAGTGCCCGGCAATGAAGGTCTGGGCGGCTACCAACTGCCTCTAGCCATGGAAATCCTGCGCGGCCGCTACCGCGACACTCCGTCCAAGCCCAGCCCCGTACCAAGCGGAGAAGTGGTGTATTACCGGATCGCGTTGCCTCAGGTGAGCCACAGCGTTGCGCCGGGCCACCGCTTGATGATCCAGGTGCAGTGCAGCTGGTTCCCGCTTTATGACCGAAACCCGCAGCGCTACGTGCCGCGTATCGCTTTCGCGCAGCCTCAGGACTATGTCAAGGCGACTCAGCGCGTGTTCCGAAGCCTAAACATGGCAACCTGCATCGAGTTGCCGGTCATTAATTGACCTCCTGCGTTGCAACTCCTTCAGTGTGACCTGAACTATCCCCATGGCTAAAGCCAGGGGTTTGCGCGGCTCATTTGGTCAGTGTGCGAAGAAACCGATCGAACAACTGAGCCTGCGAGTGGATGCCGATCTTGGCGTAAATGTTGCGCTTATGGTTTGTGACCGTTCCTTCCTCGATATCCAGCGCTCTGGCCATCGACTTGGCAGAATGTCCTTTGAGCATCAGTTCGATAATCTCGGTCTCGCGCGGTGTGATCTCGCCGGGCTGCATGGCGTTGATCTGCATACGCAGGTCGAACGCCAGGCCCGGGCGCGCCGCCTGCAGACGCTGGCGATCGCGCCAGAGGAAGTGGGCCTCGACGAATGCGCGCACCAGCGGCTCAACATCACCAAACCGCCGCAGCTCGTTCCCTTCAAAAACCAACATTGGCGTCTCGCGTTCAACTAACACATGCACGCTGTGGCCTGGCTTCAACGGTACGATGTAGCGCAGCTCGTCTACCACGCCGGTCGCCTGGTAGTGGCGTTGGAAGTATTCCGACTGGCTGAAGTCCTCGGGGGCGATGTCCTCCAATCGGACCAGACCCGACCTGCCTTCGACGACAGTCCGCCAGAACGGGTCCAGCAAATACAAGCCGCGCTGGTACTGCGCCATTTGCGCCAGCATGTAATCACGCTCGTAGTTGCATTCGATGAGCTCGGGCTGATGATCGAGCGAGAACTCGAAGACAATGAAATTGCTCAGCGGCTCCAGTGCGATCAGGGCCTGGTACAGAATGCTAAGGGATGTAGGCTCTTGTTGCGCGAGCAGCAGCCGCGCAGCCCAAGACGACGCCCAGGCCAGTGGGCGTGCGTGGGAGTCTTCGATAGCCGGAGTTTTGAGCATCTATGATGGACACTATAAACTAGCTGACTTAGGCCCTCTGGACTCAGTAAGTGCTCAATACTTGGCAATCGCATCACGAATGCCCTCGAGGTGCCCTTCAATGACGGTTTGTGTCGCAGTAACGTAGCTTTGACGGAGCGTCTGTACGTCCGTCCAGTTCATGCCCGGTTCGGGCAGGTCAAGCCAAAACACGCTCAACTCCAGCGTGCAACCTGCGGCAGTGGGGACCAAGCGCCAATCTGCAAAGGCGGTGGTGGCGTCCTCGTCCAAAAGCGCCAGCCTAAATACCAGGCGGCGCTGAGGCTCCAGGCAGATGATCTCGTCGACACGTGTGTGCAATTGCCCGCTGGAATCTCGGCTCGTGTACAGCGCCCGTTCGCCCACTGCGTCCGCCGGACCGTCGAGCCTTTCCTTGCCGACAAAGCTGGGCATCCATTGCGCGCGGTCGAAGAGCAAGGGCCAAACTTCACTGGCATCCACGGCCAGTTCCATTCGGGCGCAGTTGAGTGCGCCGAACGTATGCGTTCCAAACGTTGGGGTGGGCTGTTCAGCAGACTTCTTAGAGCTCATGGTCGGTGATTGCTCGACGCGACTACCCAATGATCGATCTGGTCGGCCAGCACTGGAAGGGGGTAGCCACCGTTGACCAGCAAGGCATCGTGAAAACCGCGGACGTCGAATGTTGTGCCCAAGCGCTGCTGTGCATCCTGGCGTAGCTTGTTGATGGCAATGTGCCCTAGCTCATAGGCCAGCGCCTGAGCCGGGATGTCGGTGCTGTAGCGCAGCAGTTCGCTGTCGATCACGCTGGGGCTCTCAACTGTGTGGGCGCGCATGAAGGTACGCGCCCGTTCCAGCGTCCAGCCCATGGCATTGAGCCCGCTATCGACTACCAGTCGCGCGGCCATGAAGCTCTGCATCTGGGCATGGCCGTAGAGGTCAAACCCGGTGATGGCGCCCATCTCGCAGGCCAGCTCAGACGAATAGACCGCCCAACCTTCGATGGTTGCCGTGGAAAACAAATTGCTTTGTAGCGGGTGCACCATCTGCGCCTGACCCTGAAGCGACAATTGCAGATGGTGCCCCGGCAGCAGCTCGTGATAGATCAGGTGCGCTGCACCGATCAGCGAGCGGGCGCCCGGGTCGCTGCCGTTGTAGCAATAACGTCCGACCGGGTCTGTTGGCGTGGCGCGCTGGAAGTAGCCAAAAGTCATGCCGCCCTCAAACGCGGGGTCGGCCCGCCTGACTGCCCAGGGCGCGTGTGGAAGGCGACCGAACCAGTTCGGCAGCATCGGCTCCAGGCGCTGCATGTGGCCGGTGAAACAGGCTTCGACCTCGGCCGCCGTGGTGGCTTTCCAGCGCGGGTCGCTTTGTACCCAGCCGTCGAATTCGTCAGTGCCCATGCCGGGCATCAGTGTGGCACGCAAACTGTCCTTGACAGCCCGCAGCCGATCGAGCGTGTCCAGGCCGATTCGGTGAATCTCTGAAGGATCAAGCGTACAGTCGGCGTGGCGACGAGTCAGATACCGGTAGCAAGCATCGCCGTCCGGGTATTGGCACAGCCCGACGCCCCGCGGCGCACGTGCAGCGTAGTCATCGCCAAGAAGGGATGCGAGTTGTTGCAGTGGCGGCAACAACTCGCGATACAGCAGCGATTCCACTGTGCCTTGCAAGGCCTCGCGTGACGCAGGGCTAAGCGCAGTCAAACGTGCACCCGCCGGCCTCAGCGCATTAGGTAGTGCGTCTATCACGGCTCGGAGCGTGGCGCGCGCTGCAGGCAAAGCTGGCGCCGCCAGGTATAGACCCTGGGCTTGCTGTCGCGTGGTATGCGCCAGCATCTCGCGCGCTAGCCGCGCATAGTCGCGCACCAGAGCGGCATAGGCTTCTGCGTCGGCCATACAAGCCAACGGCTGTTCAGCCAACGCCTGCTGTGCCTCAGCATGCAAATCACCCCCTGTATAGGGCGCCACCACGAAGTCCAGAATACGGAATGGGGCGCCATCAATGCGGTGCGTCAAATCGACCATCAAGGCACGTCGGAAGCCATCCTGAGCCGGGGTCAGCGCGGTTGCAGCGAGACCCGCCAGTTGCGTGTACGCGTCTTGAAAAAATACCGCATCGGCCTGTTGACTTACCGGATCCAAGGTGCCCAGGCATTGCACCGGCCGACCCTGGCACAAGGCCAGCGCCGGCTCGACGGCTTCGCGCCGAGCAAGGACGCCATCTGCCGTCGCCAGCAGTTGAGCCACCGCCGTCATGCTAAAGCCTCGTCGAAGAAGTCGCGCAGGGCGCGCTGATGAAAGCGCAAGGCATCGCCTTCGAACACATGCTCCTGTTCGGCGAAGACCATTGTTTGATGCGAGATATCCGCCTCGACCAATAAACGCGACATACGCTGCAGATCCCATTGCTGTGGCGAGTCCAGCGTGCCAGCCATCAGCAGTACGCGCGCCTGCTTGTCAAGGCGTTGTGGCAGCGCCCAGGGTTCGGCGGCCTGGTAGGGCCTCGGGTCGTGCTGCGGCAATCCCAGGTAAGGCTCGTAGATCAAGCCGCCATACGGATCGAAGCCGGGCACGGTGCAGGCAGCTGCGCGATAGAGGCCAGGTGCTGCTGCCAGAAGATGCAGTGCAAAAGCTGCACCCCAAGACCGCCCTAGAACGCCGATACGCCGCCCGTCGATCCAAGGGTGCAGGGCGAGCAATTGGCGTAGTGCGCCGGCCTGATCAGCCACGACATGGTCCACAAAACTACGCCAGACTAGATCTTGAAAGGCTTTTGAGCGTTGTGGCGTTCCGCGCGCGTCAATCACGAGTACGAGGTAGCCGGCGTCGGCCAGTGCATGGTGCAAAAAGTCATTGTCACCTCGTGGCATAAAGGCAGATGCAGCGATGCGCATCTGCGGGCCGCCGTACACCCAATGCAGCAAGGGGTATCGGTGCGAAGGGTCGAAGCCGGGTGGTTTGAACAGCACGCCGTGTAGGGCAGTAATGCCATCGGCCGCGGTGAGGACGATCTCCTCGGGGGCCGTCCAGCTGGCACCTAGCCGTGCATTCACCTCGACACGGTCAAGCTCAATCACCATCGCCCCGTCGCCTTGGCGCAGCACACTGCATGGTGGCACCGACGGGGTTGAAAAGGTATCCACAAAGTATGCGCCGTCAGCTGAGAAAAGAACATCATGTTCGCCTTCGCCCTCCGTCAGGCGCTGGGTGGCCCCACCGGCCAGCGGCACCCGATACAGATGCAAGTCATAGGGCCGGGCTCCGGCGACGCGAGCACGAAACCAGACCCATTTGGCGTCGCAGCGGACCACGTCATCAACCACCATTTCGCCGTGGGTCAATTGCGTTAGCGCGGTGCTTGGGTCACCGTCTAAGTGACCTAGATAGAGATGCTTCCAGCCATCGCGCTCGGAATGCCACAAGAAGCTCCGATCCGGCAGCAGATTGCAACCCGTCGAGCCGCCCCAAATGACGGAGTCCAGACGAAGGAACGTCGCGGAATGCTCGCGCAGCACAGCGCGTACGCTGCAGTCCGCCGCATTTACGACAAAAAGTTCTGCCTCATTGAGCAACCGAGAAAAACGCAAGAATACAACGGCGCTGGCGTCCGGCAGCCATCCGACCAGTCGCAAAAAACAGTCGCCTATATCACCCAAGTGGATGCGGCGCACCGGCCCGCCATCAGTAGGAATCAAATGTGGCTGTACGATATCGATGGGCATCCCTGCACGCTGTGTTCGCGGGTGATCGACTCGCACGCTGCCATCGGTGTCAAAGCGTGTGCGCACGCCTCGCCAGACGGCGCGGCGATCCATTTGGTTGGCGAACAGCCATTGCCCGTCGGGTGACCAAGGATCGACACCCATCGTTTCAAGATCCCACGCCACATCGTCAGTAGCCCCCGTCGTCAAGCGTCTGGGCGCACCGCAAGCAGCACTGCGAAGGTACAGTTCGCCATGCTGCACCGAAGCAAGCCAGCTCCGATCAGGAGACAGTGCTTCGGGCGCGGGGAACTCCGGAACGAGGTAGGTCTCCCGCATGAAGCTCCGCCGAACCGCTGGCGCAACGGCCAACTGGTTGTCCATGGTGGCGGAAATACGAGGTTGGGTATCGCCGATCGTATAGACAACTTGTTGAAACGCTGCGCCATCACCGCGTACCCATCGCAGTTCCTGTCCATTTGCGGACCATTCGAAGTGGCGCGCTAGTGCCTGGCGCAGGGACGCGAACCTTTGCAGTGCAGCGTAAAACGGTTGGCGATCTCTAATGGGCATGCCATATGTTAGAGCTAGAACTTGGTCCCTATGCGAACCTCGAAGGTGCGCGGCGGCGCAAAGGTCTGCAAGTCGTAGAAGCCTCGGGTGTAGTTGCGGTTGGAAAGGTAAGTCTTGTCCGTCAGGTTACGGCCGATCAGGGATACGTAAGTCTTGCCGCCTGATAACGCGTAACGCAGATTGGCGTTGACCAGCGTCACTGCGTCCTGGCGCTCGAAATTGATGTTTTGGAATGCTGGGAAGATGACCTCGCTCTGATAGTTCACCTCGGCACGCAACGTTAGCGCACCACCGTCCAGCGCCCATCGATACTCTGCTCCAGCGGTGGCTGATGTCTTTGGCGTCAACGGCAACGGTGTGCCACTCAAGTCTGATTTGGTGGCTGGCGAGATATAGTTCTTCAAGGCACTGTCAACATATGCCGCATTCAGGTCGAGACGCAACTGGCGAGATGGACGTCCGACTGCAGTGAACTCCAGTCCCTTGATTTCAGCTTTAGCTGCATTAGAGATGGGCGTCTGGTTGCCGACCACGGTGCGCAACTGAAGGTCCGTGTAATCGTAGTAGAAGACTGCTGCGTCAAACTCGAAGTTGCCGCCAGCCGCGATCAGCTTTGTACCCAGTTCGTAGGCCTTGACCCCTTCCGGACTGTAGGTTGACAACGGTGGGTTGAAGTTTATTCCGCCGCTCTTGAAACCCGAGGTGGCACTAGCATAGACCATAGAGTCCTTGTCGAATCGATGCTGCAGCAGGGCTTTCGGTGTGAAACTGCTGGCACTCACTGTCGGTGCGCCAGCAAATGGAATCGGCATAAATGTGTCGAAATCGAGCAGGTTGCCTTTGGACGTGCCCTCTTGGCTTTCACGCGTTTGGCGTGCGCCCACCAATAGCATCGTATTGTCGGCGAATTGCCAGGTCACTTCTCCAAAGACCGCCGTGTTGCTCGCGGTGGAGTCATACGCTATATCAAAAAGCGTGAAAGGACTCAGATCTACGGGATAGTAGTTCGAGTCCTCGATCAACGACGTCCCTGAGGTTGTCTCGCGTGAAACGTACAGGCCGGAAGTCCAACGTACAGCCGGTCCGAACCGACCGGAGAGCTGAAACTCCTGCGAAACGAATGTCGACTTATCGGTTACCAATGAATTTTCGATGAAGCCGCCGACACCATCGGCATCCAGCGCGCCCCGGCTGCGGTACTCCACGTATCCGGTGATCGACTTGAACTCCAGGTCATTGGCGAGATTAGCGCTGACTTCGGCAGATACGATGTTGCCTTGCCGTGACGAATCGGCCCGCGTATCCAGACGGATACGCCGCTCCGACTCGCGCTGCGGAGCACCGGACTGGAAAACGTAGGCGTTCGTCGTCGCCGGATTGTGGCTGGCGCCCATTCCCTGCGTGCCCTGATCATTTACCCCTTGTACCGTAAGCTTAAGCTGCACATCTTTCGTTAGGTCGAACATGCCTTTCAAGCGCAAGGCAGAGAAATCGCGGGCATCGATGTTGCCGCCGCCCGCACCTATATTCTTCGTGTAACCCTCATCCTGGGAGCGCACCGCACTAACCCGCAGCCCGGCTGTTGCACCCAGGTTTATATCGAAACCGGCCTGGGATCGCAGCAAGCCGTACGACCCGACACCGACAAAGCCATCGAACCCGCTTTCGCCGCGTGGATCGCGCGTGAGGTAGTTGATGACTCCAGCAGTCGCGTTGCGCCCATACAGCGTACCCTCAGGGCCTTTTAGCACTTCGACCCGATTCAGATCAAACACTTCTCCCAGCGCAAGTATGGGGCGCGGCAGGTAGACACCATCGAGATGCACCGCAGTCGACGCCGAGCCGCCTCGAGCACTGGCATTGTTGCTGATGCCGCGGATCGACACACTGGCTGCACCGAGCGCGTTGACCACCTTGAGGCCTGGCGTGCGGAACTGGAGTTCCTCCACCTGCGTAATGCCGCTATTTTCCAACGCCGCGCCAGAGAAGACGTTCATGGACTGGGGCACATCCTGGCCTCGTTCCTCCCGCTTGCGGACAGTCACTGTGACGGATTCGAGAGCAGTGCCGTCTTCGACAGAAATGGAGGGTGTGACGGCTGCTAATGGTGTCGTCTGCGCCAAGGCTGCCCCCGTCGGAGCAAGCGCGGCAAAGGCGCAGGCAATACCAACGGCGTGCAACATGAATGGTGCCGCAGAGTGGCGATGTAATAGGTTTTGGTTCATGATTCTGGGTACCTTTCTTTGTGGTTACTGGAATCGGCTCGCCGACGTCAACGATACGTGAGCCACAATAGACAAAGCTCGGTTGCGATACCATATCAAGAACATGCTAGAGCAGCGTTTGGTTCAAGAGCCGGTCGCGTTGGTATTTTTCAGCGTTAGCTTTGCAGACGATTGAGAATTTTTACCCTATTCCTCAGCGCCGACGCTATGGGGTGAGGGCATGCTGATTTTGAACACCCTTTATGCTGTAGTCGTAAGCAACTAGGCCGCAAGCACAAGATTCCGGCTGAGGGTTAGACCGGTACGAAGGATCAGAGTTTGAGTGTGATGCATCTTTTCCCCTGGGCGTAAATCAAAGGTTTTGTGGTTTAGCCAATGACTGGTGGGGGCAAAGCGGCGTGAGTAAAGTCCAACCAGTTGCGGACGTAGGCAGTAATCGGCTTATCGGCCAGTAACCACGCACGATGGTGGTCAAGGCGCAGCACCTGGACGGCAATATCGGCCAGTCTGCAGCGGCTGGAATGTCCCTTGGTTCGGGGAATGGCTTCGGCGTCCGCCAACCTTGTAAGCCATGCAACTAGGTCAGGACCTTGCAGTTCAAACAGCGCCATGGCATGGCTTTGGTTCCATACAGCGGCAGTTGCCAGACGACCCGGCACCATCGCATCGCGAAGGGATTGCAGGGCCGAGTCACTGTGCGCTATCGCCAGCAGTTCCCGCGGACTGCGCCAGACCAGTTTCACGCCATCCCCCTCAGATTCATAGAGTCGCTCGGTGAAGCGACCCGGATGCGTCGGCCAGTCTAAGCCTAGGGCTGCTATGATTTTGCGAGCGCCTTGATCGTCGGGTAGATGACTGATAGACAACAGCTGCAGCCCGTTGAGTTGTACGACAGAGTTAATGGCACTATTGGCCATGCAGACGCCCTCCTGCCGGGTCATAAAAAGGTAAGGGCACAACTCGCGTTTGTATGGACTTTCCCATATGCCAGACAGTAAGTGCTTCACCATTGCGTGTTGAGCCGAACTCCAGCATTGCCAGAGCTATAGGCTGTTGTAGTGTCGGGCTGAAGCAACTGCTGGTGACATGGCCCATTGCCTTGGACGGCGGTGCCTGATCTGCGAAGTGGGCGCCTACAGGAATGCGGGTATGACCGTCCAATGACTGCAGTCCAACGAGCTGTAACCGGGCGGGATCCAGTGCAGCCGGTCGAAGCAGTGAGCGACGTCCAACAAAATTGGCCTTCTTTTTTTCAACGCCTCTGGCCAGCCCAACATCGCCAGGCAAGGTGGTTCCATCGGTGTCGGCGCCAATATGGATAAAGCCTTTTTCCAGCCGCAGAATCATCAGCGCTTCGACCCCCACCATACATGCCCCAAAATCGGCGCCAGCGCGCCATAGTTGCTCTAGCAGGAACGTACTTTGATCGGCTGGTAGATTGATTTCGTAGCCTAATTCACCGTTGAAACTAGCACGCAAAACACGCACGCTTTGGCCTTGCCAGGCACTGTCCTGTATGGTCATGTGGCGCATGGCGTGCGGCGCCAGCATTTCGGCAAAACCGACGCGTTGAAGCAATTGCCAAGCATTGGGACCTGACACGGTGATATTGCCCCACTGTAAGGTCTGTTCTACCACCAGCACCTGCAAGTTCACGTACTCGCACTGCAGCCATTCATCGAAGGCCAGGTGCGTACGCTGCGCGCCTCCTGAAGTGGTATTGACCCAAAAATGGTTTTCGGCTAACCGTGACACGATACCGTCGTCAACGATGACCCCGTTTTCATTCAATATCAAACCGTAACGCGCCTGCCCTACTGCCAAGCTGGACATTGTGCCCACGTACATTAAATCTAGAAATGCCGCTGCATCAGGGCCGTAAATTTCCAGCTTACCAAGGGGTGAGCCATCGAACAGGCCGACCGCCTGACGCACCAGACGTGCCTCGCGCGCAGCGGCTTGGTGAAGGTCTTCACCCCCTTGCGGATATGCAGCCGGACGCCACCACCCTCCAAACTCCTCAAACAGCGCCTGACGTTCTTTATGGAAGGACTGTGCGTGCAACTCCTTGAGCGGCCGATAACGTGCACCCGAGCGACCGCCCGCTAGCGCATTTAAGGTGACCGGCTTGAACGGAGGGCGGAACCGAGTGGTGCCTACGGCCCCTGGGCTGCGCCCGCCTGCTGTGCCCAGCACCACCAAAGCATTGACATTGCTGGTCTTACCTTGGTCCGTGCCCATGCCAGTAGTGGTGTAGCGCTTGAGCAGTTCTACTGCGCTGTAGCTTTCACGCGCAGCCAGCTGGATATCGCTGACCACCACATCGTTTTGGAGATCGACAAACTGTTGTCCTGGCTTGCGTCTAAGGGCGGCTATTGCGGCGGAAGATGGTTGCGTATCGGCCGGCACTAGGCCGTTGCCCCTAGGCGGTAAATCTGGTAGAACTGTTCCGGTGGCATTACGGCCAACCGCCTGTGCATGCTCCACGCAAGCCTGCAGCGTAAACACACCAGCGCATGCCCCGACCACCGCCACGGAGCCGGCCGCGCCAGCGGGTACGAACATGGACGCGGACTCTAGCCACTGCAAATGGCCCCCCGCTTGAGAAAACAGATTGACGTTAGGCGTATATCCCCCGGCGCTCGCAACGAGGTCAGCTTCCAGCTCCATGAGCCTGCTATCTGCGCCATTGCCAGCTACGTGAACGCTGCGCACACCATGGCGGCCGTCCACCGCAACTATGGCGCTGTTATGCAGCACGGGCACGCCATGTGGGGCGGTCATTTTCGGATTGACATCGGCGGTGCTACGGCGCTCCACAATAGCGGCTACCTGTAATCCTGCCGCTGTCAAAGAATGGGCCACACCGTAGGCGCTGTCGCAGGCTGCGGCAATTACCACGCGTCTCCCGCATGCCACGCCGTAAAGCGCGGCATAGCGCTCAACCGCATCGGCAAGCATCACTCCGGGGCGATCGTTGTCGGGAAATAGCATCGGACGCTCAAAGGCACCGGTGGCCAAAATGATCCGGCGCGCACGCAGCTTCCAAAGCCGCTCACGTACTACGTTTTTTTCATTTACTTCTGATGTTTCAGCCACCGATTCTATGGCTACCATCAGGTTGTGGTCGTATAGCCCAACGGCCGTAGTGTGGGTGCGCAATTGCACCCCGGCCGCTTGCAAAGCGCTGCGCAAAGCGGCTAATTCAATGACCGACTGGGGATCGCGAAGGAATTGCGCCGCCAACCAGCCGCCTGTGTGCGCCGCACTCTCCAGCAACAAAACCTGGCGCCCAGACTTGGCAGCTGCAAGGGCAGCGTGCATGCCAGCGGCACCGGCGCCGACCACCAGCACTTCCACACTTCTTGAAACCTCGTCATAGCGCTCGGGATCGGACCCGTCTCCAGCAAAACCCAACCCCGTCATGCGACGTATGGCTGGCTCAAACAAATGCCAGTGCGGCCACATAAAGGTTTTGTAATAAAAACCAGCTGACATCAGAGCAGAAAATTTTTGGATTAGGGTGCCTACGTCATAGCGTAGGCTGGGCCAGCCAATGCTGCTGTTAGCGACCAACCCATTTCTCGCTTGAATGTCCGTAGCTCGGGTATTGGGGGTACGCAACGCTCCGTCGCCAATATCGACAATACCCGAGGGTTCTTCGACACCACAGGAAAATATACCGCGTGGACGGTGCAACTTGAAACTGCGCCCCACCAGCCTAGTGCCCTGGGATAGTAGGGCAGAAGCCAGCGTGTCACCAACAAAACCCGGGATGGTTTGGTCGTTAAAACGCATCTGCAGCGGGCGAGTTCGGTCAATCCAGCTGCCCTGAGGGGCTAACAGGCGATAGCCGCTCAAGCGCCACCTCCGTAAGCAGCAGCTAGCGCTGGCATCGGTTCGGACATACCATAGACTGCCAAAACGCAGTGCGTGCGCGTGTCGCGCGCTAGGTTAAACCACTGGCTACAGCCGTAGGTATGGCGCCACCGTTCGGCATGCACACCGCAGGGGTTAGCACGGCCAAAAAGGTAGTCGCCCCATTCGGCATCGCTGCAGTCCAGAGTGGGCCGCTGGATGTGTGAGGTGCCACCGCAATCGAATTCGGTTTCTGGACGTTCGCCGCAAAAGGGACATTTAATCAGCATCATGGGTAGTAACTCCTTCCGCTTCAGTGAGCAATACCAGCCGCAGCGGCTTCATCAATTAAATGGCCAGTCTGAAATCGGCTCAACTGGAAGGGCTCGGCCAACGGATGGTTCCTTCCGGTTGCAAGTACATGTGCCAGCGTCCAGCCGCCCACAGGAATACCTTTGAAACCGCCTGTTCCCCAACCGCAATTGATAAAAAGGGCGGGCACAGGAGTGGGTCCAATAATAGGGCTGGAGTCCTGCACCACGTCCACGATACCGGCCCATTGACGCAACAACCGCAAGCGTCCGAACGAGGGAAACATTTCCAACGTGGCGGCAAGCACCTGCTGCTTTACTGCAAAGCTTCCACGCTGCGCATAGGAGGGGAAGTGGTCGAGCGATCCACCGATTACGATCTCCCCCTTGTCAGACTGGCTCCAGTAGGCGCCCACGGCTGGCGAAAGTACCACGGTATCGAGCACCGGCTTGACGGGCTCCGAGACCATAGCCTGCAGTGCATAGCTAGTGATTGGCAAACGGATGCGCGCCATTTCAGCCAGTTGGCTACTGCGCCCAGCCACGGCCACTCCAACGCGCTCGCAGCGGATATCGCCAAGGTTGGTTTGCACGCCGACGACGCGACCATCCTGCATGACAAAGCCGCGTACGTTGCAGTTCTGCACAACGTCTACACCCAGCGCACTGGCGGCACGGGCAAAGCCCCAGGCTACCGCGTCGTGGCGCACTGCTCCCGCACGGCGTTGTCTGAAGCCACCCAGAATTGGAAAGCGTGCATCCCGGCTGAAATTCAAGCGGGGCATCATTTCTCGGACTTGAGCTGCGTCTAACATTTCCGAATCAATGCCATTGAACTGCATGGCATTAGACCAGCGTGCCATGCTATCCAAATCATGGCGACTGTGGGCTAAGGTCACCAGGCCCCGTTGGCTGAACATGATGTTGAAGTTCAGCTCTTTCGCCAGCTTTTCATACAACTGCAGGGAGAACTCGTAGAGTTCAGCGCTTTGCGGATACAAATAGTTGGAACGTACGACGGTTGTGTTGCGCCCGGTGTTACCACCTCCGATGTACCCTTTTTCTAGTACCGCAACATTCGTTATGCCGTGGTTCTTTGCCAAGTAGTAAGCAGTGGCTAAACCATGACCACCTCCGCCGATGATGATGACTTCGTATCGAGGTTGGGGTTCAGCATCCAGCCAAGCTGGCGCCCAATCATCGCGACCTGCCGCGGCAAGCAGGTTCCAGGCGGAATAGCGGGCGCGTTGGTGGGGGTTCTGCATGTTCTAGATGCGGTCTAAAGAGAGGCATAAATCCGGACCTTCATTATTGGCTCCTTTCAAAGTTAGCGGGCCGCATTTAGTGTGTTCATTTTGCGGGCTCAGCATACGTTAAACGCATGCTAACTTCGCTTGCCACTTACTTCCAGATGCTGGATTCTGCGTAACTCACTAACCAGTTGAGAAGAATTTGCGCCGATTTACTCAACGGTTTGTCTTTGGGGTAGACCAGGTACTCGGCACGGCCAGTGCGCACCACGGTATCTAAGGGTCGTACTACCAAGTGATCGCGCGCCTCCTGCGGGATGGCGTAAGACCAAGAAATACCGATGCCATGGCCCGCACACACCGCCCGGTATACCAAGTCATAGTGGGAAAGCTGCAGTCCGATGTGCAGTGGTTTAGTTTTCATACCCGCGCTCTTTAGCCAGGCTTCCCAGGTGGCCCAGCGCGAGTTGGACTTGTCGTAATCGATGAGCGTTTCCTCGGCTATGTCCTCAACCCGACTGATGCCTCGCTGCTCTAGGTATTGTGGGCTGCATACGGGAAACAGGACCTCCTCCAGAATTTCGATCGCGGTCACGCCCGGCCAATGCCCATCTCCATACTGGATTGCAAAGTCGATTGTGTCGTGCCGAAAATCACAAGTTTCATCACTGGCCAAAACGCGGATATCAATATTTGGATAGTGCTTTTGAAAAACGAGGATTGCCGGCATTAACCAAAAACTCGACATGCCTAAACTCGCAGCCACCGTCGCCTTGCAACTATCCAAGCGCTCGATGTCATCAACACAACGCTGGATAGTGGAAATACTCTCGGTTACGGCGTTTTGGAACAACTTGCCCGCCGCGTTTAGGGTCACCTCTTTGTGCCCACGAATGAACAGAGGTACACCCAGTCGTTCTTCTAGTTTCTGGATCTGACGGCTGACTGCCGCCTGCGAAAGATGCAGTTCTGCGCCTGCACGGGTAAAACTTCCCAAGCGCGCAGCCGACTCAAATGTAATGATATTTTCCATTGGTGCCGTGCGACGATTGGTATTGTGCATACAAGATTATGCACAGGTGTCAGACTACCCAATCCCCCGTGAAGGCGCCGACGTAGATGTGTCCCAGGTCAATTTGAAGTCGGAGTTAACCCCTCACGGAGCTTGCTTTAGCGCCAGCCGGACTAGTCACGAAGGCTCATGAATACAAGCTCAGCGAGATCACGATGGCCAATCTGACCTGCCCCCCGCTAGCCGGAGACACGCATTGAAGGCACGTTCTTCGTCGATGGCACGAACTAGCTTTCATACCGTCACTTTTGGCAACGAAGACAAATCTACCCCACTGATCGCATGACAGGGTGCACAAATATGCCACTCATTCAGAATCAACACAGTTCCCGCAGCAACGCCACCCGGCCAGTTCGCTTCAGCATTCGCTGAGCCAAGACGTCACTACGATCACTGGTAACCTACATCCGTGATCGCGTTTGTGTCAGCGTTACTACACTTCACGCATACCGTCCAATCAATTCAACGCATCTTCAATCGAACTTAAAAGCAAATCGCTTGCGAAGATAAATCACCGTATCCGCAAGTGATTCTGCTTTCAATTTATTACGCCCCACGAATGCATCCCACAACGCGATACGAGTTTTGTCTTGCGCGAACTGTTCACTCAACCCTGCGGGTATGTCTGTAGGCATCGCCGTACCTCTTCGCTTGAAAGTCGCATCCACAGCTTGCTCAAGAATTTTTTGATCTAAGTCTGCACTGCGCAGCAATACCCACAAGTCAAAGTAATCCTTCATACGACTGTTCGCCATACCCAGTGAAACAATTGTTTCAATCTTTTCCGCAATCACTGTGTACTGCGGATAGACACGCAGCTCAGGCGCTGGCATGTCTTTGAGCATCACAGGATAGGTTGCCATTTCTGGTGCAGGCGTAACTGCATCACCATAGCCAACGTCAACTTGTACTGTGCATTTGGCGCCGTCAATCGCGCCTACGACCGTCACTCGTGTCCCAGAGTAATTTGCATTTTTGCGAATCTCTTCTGCACTGATGCTTGCTGACTCAAAGTTGATGCCGTCTTCGACTTGAATTGCGCATAAGTCCTCAAACACTTTGATGAGGTGCGGAATTTCTGCCATACCAAAACCCAACAAATCGATGTCGCGCGTTGGCCGAAGTGGCACGTCGTACCAAAGATCAAATAGCAATGCTCCCTTGAGCAGAAAGCTGTCGCGGTGCTCTGACACAGCTAATCGATACAACATCCGCTCCAATGCGTAGCGCGTTAACAGGAACTGCGTGTTGACGTTATCCGCTTTGGCTTTATTGTTAATACGCGCTCGAACAGATGCGCCAATATTCTTCTCCGTCATGCCAAGCTTTCCATGTAGGGACGCATGACGTTGGCAACACGACAATGTTCAGCCGCTTGCCATAGGTCGTCCATCGTGACCTTCTTTTTCTGCCACGCATCTCTGAGGGCTTCAAGTGCTACGTCAAGCCCAATCTTGTTTCTAAACTTGAAACAGTCTGCAATTGTCTTGGCAACATCAGTCACGGGGATTCGCACCACACCATCGACCGGTACTGTCGTAATGCCGTAGTCCACATCACTCATACGCACGACATGCAGTGGCGGGTATTCAATGGTTGGGGCACGTGCTTTCTGACCAATAGCAACCCACACCTGATGTGGGGACTGCATTGTTAGCCCATGCAATTGCAATGCGGTAAGCAAACAAAAAACCAAGCGCGGATACTTAATTGCAATTGGGCCTAGGTCGTCTAGCTCTGTTTTCTTACGGCATGGTGATGCGTAAACACCGCGCCCTACTTTGACCAAGCTGCCTGTCTTAAGGAGGTGCTGAAGGGTCCCCCCAGCTGCGCCGACTAGTGCTAGTTCACGCGCACGTACAAAGCCCTGCTTATTTGCAAGCGCGAGGGCTGGGTGTTCAGTGATCGGGGGCATGTGCTAATTTTATTATTTTGTCTGTACTTGTCAACAAGTACATGCATTTTCATAAACCCAGGGTTGAATTAGTGGTCTGGGGAGCAATGGAACAGCCAACCCGACTTATGGCTCCAACGTGGTGGACCAAACTCAGGCACTTCACACGCTGAATTCCAAAGGAATTGACATTTGACTTGCAGGCTTTGTCTGGAGCCGTTCTTCGGCGCCTTACACGTATTGTTGGTGTCGGCAGTATCCGGTCGAACGTGGTACTGAGCTGCGTCAAGGCCAGCACCCAAATACCTTTTGACACATTTAGGTATATGAAGCGGGCGTTAGCCGCAAAACATAGCACTGTGGGTCTAGCGATCATTAAGGGGGCTAATCCGGAACTGCCGAAAATTCCGCCAAGGGGTTTGTAAGCCCAAACCGGCGGAGTTTGTCCATTTCTTGAACTCGTCAGCGACTCCCAGTCAATTCCCGCCAATTAGCGCTCTTCGCGTGTGTGCCAGACCCGTAAGATGAAGACTGTCGATTCGACCAACTCGTAGCGCATTTCGTAGTTGCCGACGATGATGCGACGCACCTCGCGCGGCAAGTATTGTTCCAGTTGCCGGCCGCTTTGGGGACGATCAAGTAGCTGCCTAGGTTTGTGCCGCGCGAGCAGCGGCGGTCGGATTCATCTGGGCCAGAAAATCGTGGAGGCGCGCAACATCGGCTACCGCTTGGTTGGACGAGGTGTTGGCCAAGCGGCAGAAGGCCGCTGCTTAAGGGCGGGCCAGCGTCCACAGCGCGCCATCGCGCGAAATGTGGTGCAAATAGCCGCGCTATTGGTCTGAGGCGACTGCCGCGTAAATACAGGTATCGCGCACTGACCCACTGGGCGTGATGCGGTCCTTGCGCATAACGCGCTTTGTCTATCTTGGTCGTTGTTGATTTGAAAATCAACAATACGGGCGTAGGAAGGCAATCTGCCTCTAACGCAACATCGGTCAAAGACCCTAACGGACGCGATTGGCACCGCAGGTGCCAGAATCCTCAGATATTGGAGTCTGGAAACGAAGCCTTGCGCCGGTTGACGTAGTCCAAGACGGCCTCGTCGGTAGCCTGATCCAGGGCCGGGGCTTGGTACTCCGCCAGGTTTTTCTTCCACAGGGAATTGGCGCGCACCGACAAGTCCACGCCGCCTTCGGCTTCCCATTGCTCAAAACTGTTGTTATCGGTAATGGGGGAGCGGTAAAACGCGGTTTCGAAATTGGCCTGGGTGTGGGCGCAGCCTAGAAAGTGTTTACCGGGGCCGACTTCGCGGATGGCGTCCATGGCCTGGCCGTTTTCGCTCATGTCTACACCAGCCATCAAGGTGTGCATCATGCCGGCCTGGTCGCAATCCATGATGAATTTTTCATAGCCCATGGACAAACCGCCCTCTAACCAGCCAGCGGTATGCAGCACAAAGTTGACGCCAGCCAGGCAGGTGGGAATCATGGTGTTAGCCGACTCCGAGGCGGCTTGCGCATCCGCAATCTTGGAGCCGCACAAGCCGCCACCAGAGCGAAAAGGCACCCCCAAACGGCGCGCCAGCGCGGCCATCACATACAGCACCAGCGCCGGTTCCGGCGTGCCAAAAGTGGGTGCACCCGACTGCATGGACACCGAGGACGCAAAACTGCCCAGCACCACCGGCGCGCCGGGGTTGACCAATTGCACAAAAGCCATGCCCGCCAGGGCTTCGGCCAGGGTTTGCGCGCAGGTGCCAGCCACAGTGACGGGCGACATGGCGCCCGCCAAAATAAAAGGCGTGATGATGGTGGCCTGGTTAGCCCGCGCATAGACCTTGGCCGCGCCCAACATGGTCTCGTCAAAGGTCATGGGCGAGTTGGCGTTAATCAAGCTGATGCAGACGGTGCGGTTTTTGCCGGTGG
>Ga0214919_10002947_pt1 | contig 26269 bp, 24 predicted proteins | sample LL1503_MetaG_FD_177994 | JGI IMG/M metagenome (GOLD analysis project Ga0214919, IMG submission 177994) | Freshwater microbial communities from Lake Lanier, Atlanta, Georgia, United States - LL-1503 | ecosystem: Environmental > Aquatic > Freshwater > Lake | place: USA: Georgia | collected...
TGACAGAATTAAAATGCTTAATAATTTTTTCATTGTTTTGATTTAAATATTTTACTCCTACTCATATGGCTTTTCAGAATACGCCCCGTTTGAATGGTTGCTGGACTCCATTTTTTTATAATAAATAGTATAAAAAAATTTACTTGTTAATTTGTATCAACGATAATTTAGATGTTGTATGCTTGATGTGCTTATAAAATCAATAGATAATCTATTAATTAGTAATTAAGAGGATATTGGGGAAATCAGGGTAATAGATTCTATTTAGGGCAAGCTGTAATGTTTATTAAAGACGCCTACTATACTTTCCATTTAACTAAAAGTAAAGGGGGGTAAAGTCATATTTAATAAGGTAAAAGGTAGATTAATCAATTAAATGTTTAATAATTTTTGAAATAAATTAATATTTCATTAAACAATAATAGGATTAATAATTAAATCCACAATTATTATTTTTTTAAAAATTATTTAACCTAATTGGTTTATTCAGTTTATTTATATAAAAATATTTATATGCGTTCTTGAAATAGATTCATTTTAGTAATTAAAATAGCACCCTTAAATTTATGATAGTGAGTCTATTTTAATTCAAATAACAGCTGTTGCTTCCTTCAAATTTTCTCTTACCTGCTCAATGAATATAAATTCATTCGCACTCCTGTATAAGATTGAGTATATATAGCTGCTCTATTCGTAAAGCAATCTTTTTAACTTGAATCAGGTTGAGATTTGAGTAAGTGTTTAACTTGTTAGAGTAACACTTATTTTCAAAATGCCATCTTAATTTAATTCATCCTTTGTGCTCAGTAATACTGATGCTACCTTTTGAATTTTTCTGACCCATTCCTGACCCAAATTTTATAATCTGACCCAAAATCTGGTTACATGTATAAAAAGTAGCAGACACGTAAAAGCCCCACTAGGTGAGGCTTTGATAACTATTTACTATGTGGAGAATAGCGGGTTCGAACCGCTGACCTCTTGCATGCCATGCAAGCTGTCTATCCCTCTGTAATTGAGTAGTATCAAGTCTTTCAGTATTATCTTCTTATACACGTGACCCAAACCTGACCCAAACTGGTTAAAAATTATGTTTCCTTTATAAAAATAAGGGTTTATTTAGTTTATTAGTTAACCCTTTGGTAAAGCCTTTGAACTATACCTTAAAAAATTAATTAAGTACTCCCAGGCTGTTTCTTTAACACTGATCTTAAATTCTGGTTCTACTTTATCTAGCAGAAACTTCTGGTATTTAGTGACACACTTAAGGTAAGCTTCATTAACTATTTTTTCAGTTAGATCTTTAGATAAGCTTAAACCTAGTTCATTGACAGATTCTGTAAATTGATTTATAGGTGGTTTATAATTATTTTTTATAGGTTCGTCAAAGCCATCTTCTATAATAAAAGCATCAATGATATTTTGCCAGTTAATGGGCCGTATTGGTAGTCTTTTCATACATTTTTATTTCTTAGTAAACAATATCTTCTTCGTGGTGTATATTATACTTATAAAGTGGTTCCATAGTACCAGATTTACATTCTAGTTTCTTAATTTGTGTTTTACATCTTGTACATAAGACATATACGTACCCTTCAATGTACACAAAAACTCTACTGTATGATGGTTTAGGTTCTTCAAAAACCCAAATTGGATCTACATGCCAACCTCTAGGGGTATTTTTATAGAAATTTTGTCTACGCCATCTTGTAAAAAAAGAATGAGGGTAGTTTTCACAATCTTCCGTGTCTGAATATTGGTACATCTTTAATAAAGACAATCTTTTACCCTTAAAGATCTGGGACCACTCTATAAATGTTTCAGGACCTAAGTCTTTTTTTCTCCAAAACAGAAATGGGGAAAAGAAGAACTGAAGTAGACGCAGTATTTTAATAATTATCAGCGCTGCTACTAATAAAAAAAAATAGGGGTACCAAAAGTAGATTATGAACTTGCCTACATATATAGTAGAAATAAGTATAAATAATAAAGCTGCTAAAGCGTTCATTAAACCCCACAGAGCTATTCTGTTCTTTCTCTTAAAGAAGTAGTCTAGTAAAACGTATAGTAGTGATATGATCCAGATTGAAAGCATAATATTTGTTTAATGACCATATTTTTTTATATGATTAATCATTTGGATCAAATTCATCTTCATCTTTCACTTTTAAAAAAGTACCGTTTCCAGTCATTTCATCAAACTTATTTTTCCTAGTACCTTCTTTAGTTGTTTTAGAAGTTCCCATTTTATATCCAACATATACCCAAAAACTTAATACAAGAATACCGTAGATAGCAGAAATCAGTGAATTATTTTTATCATGTTCGTCTAATAGTTGATCATACGAAGGTTTCTTTTCTTCATTACACGAAACTATTGTAAATACAAGTGATACAACTAGTAAATACTTTAAAAGTAATTTCATAATTTATAGTTTTTCATCATAAATATATTGAATTATAATTAGATATGGGGGGATCATCTTTTATAAGCTAAATGGGGGAGCAGATGGTTAGTATCTACAGCTTATTTCTTCTGTAGTTTTTATTTAAAGCTGAAAAATTATAGCTATTTAATCCATCATACACACTTATTATTAGGTTAAGAAGTATGCAATTAGTTTTTAAGAAGAGTTGTCAACATACTCACACTCTTGTTGAAAAAACTATTCATTAATACTGGAATTTCAAGTTTAAATTTGTATATTATTATATAAGCCACTTGGTAGACGAACCTGTCTATTCAAGTAACGTCCAAGGATGATCTGAAATATGATAAGTACTGGACCAGAAGTCGGATAGTAGCTGCATACTTGTAATAATAGTAGAACATAGCGGTGAGGTTTCTCCGATAGGCTAAAAAAAGCTTTTTTATAAGCTGTGGGGCGGAGCATAACACATTGGTATTGTGTCCTGAAACAACAGGGGTTTTAGCTTCCGTGTAGGTGTAAGCAAGTTCTGGAAACTAGCATAAAGAACTGCTGACGTACGGCTACAGTGAAATGAAAAGTTAATAATTACAAACGGTGTCTAAACCGTAAGGGGTTTACTATGCTCTTTACTATTTAACAGCTACTAAGTATACTTTATTTCTATAGAGGTAATGATGCTTACTGCTATTCCTTATTCTCTTTTTACGTACCATGGAGTTTTAGCTTTACGTATCGGTAGCAAAGGAAAGTTAAACTGCATTTTACTGTATAGAACTCTAATATCAATTTAATTGGCAATAGAAGCTTTCCTATATCTGTAAATGATTTAAGATTGTTAGAAAATATACTAAGTTACTAAGTAGTTTATTTATATTTGAAGTAATCATAATAAGATATTTCAAAATGACTAATTACATCGTACTTACAGAAAATGACGAGTCTAATTGGGAAGATCAAACGGGTGTGTTATATCATTATCCACCTAGATATAAAAACCTAATTACTATCGGAGCTCAGGTTGTCTATTATAAGGGTAAACTTAAAGATCTTAAATATCAAGCTAAACGTTTGTCTGGTGAACCTCACTATTTTGGTACTGGTACAATTGTAAAGGTTGTACAAGACACTAATTCAAAAAACTTATTTGCTACTATAGCTGACTTTAAGCTTTTCAATGAAGCGGTTACTTTTAAAGATGATGCTGGGTATTTAGAACGTAAAGCTAATGAAGTATCTTACAATTACTTTAGAGGTAATGCTGTAAGAGCTTTGTCAGAAATAGAGTATAATAATATCGTTAATAAGTCTGATTTACTAGACCAGATATTAGTAGAACCTGATGCAAAGTATGAAACAGCACATACTAGTAATGTATTAGAAGGTAAAAAAGTGGCGTTTTATACAACTAAGTATGAAAGAAATAAAAGTAATAGGGATAAAGCTTTAAAAATACATGGTTATAGTTGCTGTATATGCAACATAAACTTTAAAGAAAGTTACGGTGAAATTGGTGAAGGTTTTATACATGTACATCATGTTAAACCATTATACTCTTTAGATGAAGAAGTGGTTATAGATCCAAGTAAAGACTTGGTGCCTGTCTGTCCTAATTGTCATGCTATGTTACATAGAAAGAAAGGATTTTTAATGACCATAGAAGAGCTTAGGAGTATTATTTCTAAAAAGAATATTTAAGAGTTTGTTCAACTAGTTTTTTTTATTTAACGGCACTGGTATTCCAGTTCCTATATTTTTAAAGTCTTCCAATCTTCCCCATAGTACTGTACCGTCTTCCAATGTAACATCTAGTGAATATCCACTAGGTGAGTTAGATGCTTTTACAGCTTTTACAGTATTACCTTTATTATATACCGAGAAAGTTTTTTCTGAAGTCTTGATATAGCAATATGGACTAGGATTATCCCAGGCATTAATCATCTCCAGAGGTATTTTTACACCTATAGGATCTCTTTCATGGTTAGGTACATATAAATACCTCTGTTGCTCGTAGAAATATAAAACTAAGTTTTTACCAGGGTCTACCAATAAGTATTCAGACCAGGGAATTTTGTTAAATAAATAATTCTCAAAGTAAACCTCAAAACTACGAGGTTTATAGTAGTTGTAAGGTGGGGATGTTATTGTATCTCTTTTTATATAATATGGCATGTAGATCTTACCATCTTTTTGTCCAATGAAGGAGGGCTTATCAACTGTCTTTTCGGAGTTTATTGAACTTTTATTACTATACCACCCATTTGCTGTAGCTGCAAGTCTTGCAGATTTCTCTGGATGAGTTAATGAGCTCTTCTCTGATACAATAGCATTTATTGCAGACTGAGCTTCATCTAAAGTAGCTCCAAGCTTTGCTAAAATAAAACCAGAAAACTTATCAGCTTCTAATTCAAGACTTGGTCTACTGCCACCTGGTAATAAACTGTGACCATTTAAGTGGTGTCCGACTTCATGAGCTAGGATAGATATTGATGCCCAGTAGTTTACTCTTTGGTTTATATTATAAATGAATGTCTGATTATACAAAATATACCTTTGATTATTGATTATAGCTGCTGCAGCATTTGGAATATCTGATGCTAAAATTTTAAAATTTGATGCTAATCCAGATGCTTCTGTAATAAGTTTTAGTGCTGATGCGGCTTCGTTGTCTGACATAAATGTATAAACGCTAGAAGGAGTGTTTTCTCCATAATAGCTACAAGTATTGCTTATATTAAGTTTTTCTTGAGATGAGACTGATGTTATTTTTAGTATAAAAAATGTAGTAATAAGTATTGACTTTTTAAACTTAAAAATATAGGCCCGCTTCCAGAAAATGGTAGTACTTAGTATAGGAATTAAAAAGTTTATTCTGCCTTTCATGAATTATAAATATACAAAATATTAATTATCTTCTATTTTCATCAGTCAAGGGTTGAATAAAGCATTAACATCTTTAAAAGATAAGGGGGTATGTTTACTTCAATAGGGAGTAGGGGGTACTTCTTAGGAGGTACGACCGAGACACCTTACTATTTTAACTTTTTAAAGTTTAAATCTAAATTATGTATTTATAGCTATATAATACATACTTACGTAAGTTTATCTATGCGTATTTTATTATTAACTTTTGGCTAGTGGATGCTATCTTGTTACACTCTCTACTACATTTGTCCAGGGTTAAATATAGTAGGGTAAATAACGGACGGACAGTTTATACTAAGTCACTAGCATGAAATTCTGCTTGCTCCAAAACTATATCAGTTGCTCTTGGTTAATCATCAGGGTTGGTACTAACGGAAGCGTAACCCCCTTTTTACCTTAAGCTTTAGTTCTAGCTTTTTTCTTCTGCACTAGTTCATGTATTAAACCTGGCCTCAAGGCTTGTATAGTAGCTTGAAGTTTATTGAAAGAATCGCGTGCTAAGCTAAGTTTTCTTATAATATTAACCTCTACAGGTACAGTATTATTGTAAAGGACAGCCCAGATAAGTTCAGGAGCTTCATTGATCCACTTTTCTATAGACTTTGTGACTTTTTCACCACTTATTATTAAAGAGTAAGGGTTATTTAGAGTAAGCTTATGATTTATATTGAATATCCTAGGTGCCTCTAATTTAAGTCCCATTTTTTTCTGGTTTAAAGGAATATCATAAACTTCTTCAATAGTCATTTTGTTATATTTTTTCTGGCATGCCCAAAGGTATGCAGCATTTAAATTGGTATTATTATTTAAATAATAACAGTTGTGAATAAAATCTAAAGTTCTCCCCCATTGTGGAGAAAATCACAGCCTTATTGATCTATCAGTTGGAATGTAGGATAATTTTGTATCCATGAATAATTGGGAACTCATAAAAAACACTGGTGGCATCTATTTTGTAAATGAATTGGGGGAAGTAGAAAGTAGATTTCCAGGAAAAAAAATACACCGTTTAAAGCCTAAAAAAGATAGAGCAGGATATCATTCAGTTACTGTATTGGAGGGAGGAAAAAAACATTCTAAATTTGTTCATAGGTTGGTCGCAGAGGCCTTTTTGTTCAACCAGTATAATAAACCTGAAGTCAATCATATTAATGGAATTAAGACTGATAACAGGCTTCAAAACCTTGAGTGGGTAACTCATTCAGAAAACATGCAGCACGCCCATGATACTGGACTGTGTAACCCAATTACTAAGGCAGTGTTTGATGACATTCAGGAAATAAATTACAAAAGTGTAAGAGAAGCTGCTCAGGCTATAGGAATAAAAGAAGGTACATGTAGGAACTATTTAAACGGTAATATCAGTAACAAAACTCACTTGAGGTATGGAGAGCCTATTGTGGTTCATGTCCCTTTACGAGGCTTAGATAACATATTATATATGAGGAAGGTTATCAGGTATATTTAGCTGGTGTGTATAATTACGTAATGCCGTTTCTGGATTGTTACCCATTAAAAAAGCAGTCATTACTGGAGAAACTCCTTCATCTATGCATCTACTTCCAAAGGTATGTCTACAAGCATAAAGTACCCTTTCTTCAATACCTAAGCTATGAAGTACTTTTTTAAATATCCTATTTTGGAAATTATGATCATCAATGGAAAGACCAGTTGGAGATTTAAAAACTAACTCATCTGGGTTACGATTTTGTAACAAGGGTTCTAAAACATGTTTAAGATCCTCGGTAAAAGGAAGATGACGTATTTTACCATTCTTGGTTTCTTTTAAAATACGTTTTACGGAGCTGGTCCCGGATAAACCTCTTGCTAGTACCTCATGAATTTTAATGACGTTGTTTGTAAAGTCTAAACTTCCACATCTTAATCCAATAGCTTCCGCATTTCTTACCCCAGTTTTAAAAAGGAAGTACATAAACGGATAGTAGTAAGAATGCTTGTATGCAGAACTCTTAGGACAAAAGGTATTTTCTTGGAAAGCCTTTAATACAAGCTGTATTGCTTCTAAAGAAAAGGGCTTTCTTTTTGGTTGTAGTAATTTTTTATGTTTTTTTCTACTTACAGTAATTAATGGATTGGTTTTCCATACTTGATTATCAACTAGCCATGTTCCAAACAGCTTTAGCATTGTTAGCCTTCTATTATAGGTAGCACCACAAAACTTTTCAGCATTTAGCTTTCTTACTACATTAGAAGGATCTACCCTGTCCCACTTTCTAATCATATTTCTTACAGCATTGTAATTAGTATGAAGCTCACAGTCCATTTGTTTGTAGTTTTTTACCCATGTTTCAAATAACTGAACAAATGTTCTGCCTTTACTGCCAGTATCTATTCTTTTGCCGTTATAACGTATTAAGCTGTAGTCAAAATTATTAGTAACCATATCTTGCTCTATAGACAAGGCTACCCTTTTTGCCTCTAATAAATTGATTTTATTAAAAGATGATAAATTAATGGAGTATCTAATTCCAACATACCTCCATCTCAAGCGTAACCGTTCTTTATAGTTAGTGATGACTACTAACCCTTTTTGTGATTTGTGACCCATTCGTGACCCAAAATTGGTAGTCTGACCCAAAAGTTGGATGAATGTAAGAAAATAAGTAAGCAGCTAAAAGGCTTACTACGTATAGCTTTGAACTATTAATTACTAGTGGAGAATAGCGGGTTCGAACCGCTGACCTCTTGCATGCCATGCAAGCGCTCTACCAACTGAGCTAATTCCCCTGTTTATAATTTAGTCGTAAAAGAACAAATAAATTCGTTGCTCTTTTACGACTATATTTTAAATTAAATTTTCTCCAACCCCATCAATCCAATCTCTCACAGCAGCAGTGGTTACAGATTTTGGACGCTCTAATGGGAATCCTAATGCTCGATCCCAAGTTAAACTAGCTAGCACACCTAATGCACGACTTACTGCAAATAATACGGTGTAGAACTCGTACTCCAAAATACCATAATGCACCAACAAGGCACCACTATGTGCATCCACATTCGGCCATGGATTTTTTACCTTTCCCAACGATTCTAAAATTGGAGGCACTGTTTCATAAATATTCCAAACCGTGTTCACTAATTTGTCGTCAGGTAAATGTTTTTTACCAAACTCCATTTGTGCAGTAAAACGAGGATCTGTTTTTCTTAATACGGCATGCCCATAGCCTGGTACAACTTTACCAGCTGTTAATGTTTTTTGAACATAATCAATAATCTGCTCTTTGGAGGGACTATCCGTTCCTATGGCTTCTTGCATTTCAAAAATCCATTTAATCACCTCTTGATTGGCTAGACCATGTAAAGGTCCTGCCAAACCATTCATGCCTGCAGCATAACTTAGGTAGGGGTCACTCAATGCTGATCCAACTAAATGGGTTGTATGTGCTGACACGTTACCCCCTTCATGGTCTGCATGAATGGTCATGTACAATCGCATTAATTCTTTTGTACTCTCATCTTCAAATCCCATCATGTAGGCAAGGTTACCTGCCCAATCCAATAAACCGTTTGGATGAATGTGTTGGTTATTCTTATATTTTCTTCTGTAGATATAGGCAGCAATTCTTGGCAATCTTGCGATTAAATCCATTGAATCATCGTAGGTATATTGCCAATAATCTTTCTTATTCATGCCTTTGGCATATTCCTGTGCAAACTTACTCTCTGTTTGCAATGCCATCACGGCAGCAACATACATTGTCATTGGATGCGCATTTAATGGAAAAGCATCAATTACATCAAATACGTGGGATGGAACATGGCTTCTTCTTTGCCAATTGCTTGTAACTTTTTTAACATCTCTATCATTTGGCAATTCCCCGATCATCATCAAGTAAAACAATCCTTCTGGTAATGGCTCATCCCCACCTTCCACTTTTGGTAATTTTGCTTGTAATTCTGGTATAGAATACCCCCTAAAACGAATGCCATCTTGTGCGTCCAATAAACTAGTCTCCGTTACAAGTCCCGTCATTCCCCTCATTCCTTGATAGACCTGACTTAGGGTAATTTCCCCAATCTTTTTATTGCCATGCTCTTTGAGCATCTCTTTAATTTCGGTACCCATTTTATCAGCTTTTTCTTTAAAGCTGTTTTTTAATAAATCCATATATCTGATTTAGCTATAATCTGTGAGAGGAGGTAAAAACTAGATATAAAATTACGTTGCATCAAACTGCTAAACAAAATTTTTTATTTTTTCGTGAATATTTTATTTATATAATCTTTCTTATATGTGTAGGGTAAGATGCCTTAAATCAACAAGGTTCATTTGATTTTTAATGACTATTTCAAACATTTTTCGGTTTCATTTTAAGAATTTTCGATAATTTTCTTGCTAAATTTCATGCTCCCAATTATTCGCTGTAAGTTTGCACGACCTCACGGATTTATTCTTTCCTGATTTAAACATTCTGAAAGCCGCTGGTCATTTTTAAATAACCAATTATCAAACTTTTTTTTGTTGATTTAGTAGGCTGATTATTTCATTTTTTTGGATGGCTTATAGATTATAAAGAGTGGTATTCATTCTTCTATTTTAAATAGAGGAATACAAATAATAAACTGAAACGATGACCAAGTACATTTTTGTAACAGGTGGTGTTACCTCCTCATTGGGAAAGGGAATTATTGCAGCCTCCCTTGCAAAGCTTTTGCAATCTAGAGGATTAAAAGTGACCATTCAAAAATTTGATCCCTACATAAATGTTGACCCTGGAACTTTAAATCCTTACGAGCATGGAGAATGTTTTGTAACTGAGGATGGAGCTGAAACAGATCTTGACCTTGGTCATTACGAAAGATTTTTAAATATTTTTACTTCACAAGCGAACAATGTAACCACAGGTAGAATTTATCAAACGGTTATTAACCAGGAGCGAGAAGGTGCTTACTTGGGTAAAACTGTTCAGGTAATTCCTCACATAACCGATGAGATCAAACGTAGAATGTTATTGATTGGTGATACGGGAAAGTATGATATTGTAATTACTGAAATTGGCGGAACGGTAGGGGATATTGAAAGTCTTCCTTTTGTTGAGGCAGTTCGTCAATTGCAGTGGGAAATGGAAGAAGAAGATTGTTTGGTGGTTCACTTAACCCTGATTCCCTATTTGAAAGCTGCAAAGGAACTTAAGACAAAGCCTACTCAACACAGTGTTAAACTAATGAGTGAAAATGGGGTTCATCCTGATATTATTGTTTGTAGAACTGAAAGAGCATTGAATCAGGAATTGAGAAAAAAAATTGCCTTGTTCTGTAATGTTAAAACAGAAGCAGTCATTGAAGCAATGGATGCAAATTCCATTTATGAAGTGCCTCTTAAAATGTTAAATGAAGGACTCGATGTAATTGTTTTAAAAAAATTAAAAATCAATGGCTATTCAGCACCCGAGCTAGGAAAGTGGAAAGAGTTTTTGGATAAACTAAAATATCCTTCCGGTAAAGTAACCATTGGTTTAATAGGAAAGTACATAGAATTGCAAGATGCGTACAAATCAATCTTGGAATCCTTTGTTCATGCAGGTGCTATCAATGAGTGCAAGGTTCAAATTGTAAATGTGCACAGTGAATTTATAACTGAAGAAAATGTAGCTGAAAAATTAGGCAATTTGGATGGATTGTTGGTAGCTCCTGGCTTTGGCAAAAGGGGAGTGGAGGGTAAAATTATTTCAGTACAATATGCAAGAGAGAAAAAATTACCTTTCTTCGGAATCTGTCTTGGTATGCAAATGGCAGCGATAGAGTTTGCAAGAAATGTTTTGAATTTGAAGGATGCTCATTCCACTGAAATGGATGAAAATACAAGTAATCCTGTTATTGATTTGATGGAAGATCAAAAAGCAGTTACTACAAAAGGGGGTACGATGCGCTTGGGATCTTATCCATGTGAAATAAAATTGGGGACTTTGGCCAATGCAATTTATGGTCAATCAATCATTAACGAAAGGCATCGCCACCGCTGGGAATTCAACAACGCTTATTTAGAAAGATTTGAAAAAGCAGGTATGATTGCTAGTGGAAAAAATCCAGCTACGGGACTGGTTGAAATCATTGAATTAAAAGACCATCCTTTTTTTATTGGAGTACAATATCATCCAGAGTTGAAGAGTACGGTAGAAAATCCGCAGCCTATTTTCGTTAACTTTATCAAAGCGGCAAGAGTATTTTCAGAAACAAAAATTTCAGAAAAGGGCTAATCATTTTAAAATGAAATTACCTAGATAATTTTTTTACTAAACTATTTTATTATAATTTATCAAATTAATTAGCTTTGAAATATAGATCAAAGTCGATTGCTTAAAAATAATTCATATGAAAAATATCTTTAACATTTTTGTATTGTTGATTTGCTTTTTATCATCCCAATCTCAACCAAAAGGAGCTGCTAACAATGATCCAGCAGCAAAAAAAATATTAGATGCCGTTAGTACAAAGTTTAAGACATTCAAGTCGGTACAATCTTCTTTTTCTCTTAAAATTGAAAACAATACAGGTAAAACATTGGGCGCTAAGTCAGGAATGGTATTTATGAAGGGTGTTAAATACCGTATAAGTGTAACTGGGCAAGAAATTTTTTGTGATGGAAGTATTATTTCAACCTATGATAAATCTACCAATGAGTTGACCATTACAAAAATTGACCCTTCTGTGAATTCTATCACTCCTCAAAAAATATTTACTAATTTTTACGATAAAGATTTTTTATATAAACTAAATGGAGATGTTAAGGTTGGCAACAAAATGGTTCAGCAAATTGAATTGACTCCAACTGACAAAAGTAAACCGTTTTTTAAAGTATTGCTGAATATTGACAAGAAGAACCAGAGTATTTCTAGTACTAAGATTTTTGAAAAATCAGGGAATATTTATTTGTATGAAATATCCAATATGAATACTAGCACGTTGGTAAGTGATGCTCAATTTTTATTTGATGCAAAGAAATATCCCGGCGTTGAAGTGGTAGATTTACGATAATTTCTTTCTAATTATTTTAACACAAAATATCATCGAGTAATTTTCACTTGTTGGGTTATTCCTTTTCCCCCCATCTATAAGTTTTTATATCTAGTGCTGCTAAATCTAGCACTCTGTCTATAACGGTGGCGGCTACCTGTTCTAGGGTGGTTGGTTTGCTATAAAATGAAGGGGTTGCGGGTGCAATAATTCCTCCAGCTAGAGTAATCGTTTCCATGTTACGAATATGAACAAGATTATAGGGTGTGTCTCTAACGACACATATTAATTTCCTTCTTTCTTTTAATACCACATCTGCCGCTCTTGAAATAAGGTCATTGCTGATCCCTGAAGCTATTCTTCCAAGAGTACCCATGCTACAAGGGACTATGATCATCGTATTGTATTGACCGCTACCTGAGGCAAAAGGAGCCATAAAGTCTTGCTGAGTGTAATATTTTATTGGATAATCCAAATAACTACTGTTGTCCAATTCTGTTTTCCATACCTCTTTTGCATTCTCTGTTAATACGACTGAGAGCTCATTCCATTGGGAGGGAATGGCAAGTAGTTTATCTAAGAGTACTTTTGCATAGATAGATCCACTTGCACCGGTGATAGCAATAACGATTTTATTCATTTACTTTGTAGTTAAGTTGATTACGTAATTTACTAAACAATTATTGTATGAAAAAGGTTAACATTTTTTTTATAACTTATTTAGTTGCATTTATTTTCATTTCCTTCAAAATTAAGGAAAATGAAAAAGTGCATTGGATGACTGTAAATGAAATGCAATTGGCCTACAAAAAAAAGCCAAAACCAATTATTGTAGATGTGTATACGAGTTGGTGTGGATGGTGTAAGGTGATGGACAAAGAGACTTACAGCAATGATCAGGTAGCTGCCTATATCAATGATAAATATTACGCAGTAAAATTAGATGCTGAAGGCAAAGACCCTATTGAGTGGAACGGAAAAAACTATGGTTATATTTCTCAACATAAAGTACATGAGTTGGCAGCCTATTTCCTAAATGGACAAATGGGCTATCCTACCACTGTTTTTTTTAGTTCACTAGATGCTAGTCCAGCTCCTTTGGCGGGATATCTAAAACCAAAAGAAATTGAATCTCCACTTAAATATTTTGGTGATGGAGTTTTTAAAACCAAACCATATCCTGAATTCATGAATTCTTTTAGTAATAGCTGGAAGTGATTTTTTATTGAGCTATTTTTTTAATCTGCGGTTTAGGGGAATGTATAAATAAATGTTAAACTGATTTTTACTTCTATCTAATTGAGTTTAATTATCAGAGATTATTTCTATAAGCTTTGCATTTCAAACATTTTTTTTTAATCAATTAAACTTTATATAAATAATTCTATCTGATAATTATCCTTAATATTTAGCACAGTTATTGTTTAAATAAAAGGGATAGTTTTCATCATTTAAAATTATAATTATGAAGTTCAACAAAAATTTCCTCCAAACTTTTAGCATCATTGCATTTCTAAGCGGCTTAATTTTTACGGCCTGTAAAAAAGAAGATTCATTGGTTATGCCAGCATCAAGTCAGCGACTTTCATTGTATTTAACGGATGATCCTAGTATGTTTGATTCTGTTTTTATCGACATTAAAGCGGTAGAAGTAAAAGTTGATACTTTTGAAAATCACAAGCGGGATGATCATTTTGGTGACAATGACAATGATCGAGATGATGACCACAAGAGCCGTGATGAATTTGGTAAGTGGGATACCTTGCAAATCCATCCGGGTGTTTATAATGTCTCTAAATTGAGAAACGGTATTGATACCTTAATGGGAACCGTTACCATCAATGGAACCATTCGAAAAATTCGTATTACACTAGGTTCTAACAATTCCCTTCGAATGGCAGGAGTTAGCTATCCATTAAATTTATTGCCAGGTATTAATGATTATTTATATGTAAAAGTAAATGGCAATCATCATCAAGAGGCTGTATTTGGACAAAGCTCCTTGTGGATAGATTTTGATATAAGTAGATCTATCATATCACGTGGGGGACAATATTACCTAAAACCAGTATTAAGACCATTTTGTGATAAGAATTTTGCAAGGGTAAAAGGGAATGTACTTCCTTTTGTAGCTGCACCTTTAGTAACGGTTTATAATAATACAGATACTGCGAATGCGATTCCTCATCCTAATGGAGATTTTAAAATAAGGGGTCTTAAAGAAGGTGTATACAATGTATTGTATAAAGGGTCTAATGGATATAGAGATACTACTCTTTTTAATATTCAAATTCAGAAAGACGGTGAAAAAATCTTACCTAATGTGGTTTTAACAAAATAAAAACAATTCTAATAATTAAATTGCGTCGAAATAAGTTTTAACCACTTATTTCGATGCAATTTTTTAATAATTCAATTTACTATGGAAAGAAAAGAATTTTTATCACTAATTGGTTTAGGCTCTGCATCGGCTTTGGCAGCTGTTTGTATGGGTGGTTGTTCAAAATCAGCTGAAGGTACCATTACCCAGCCTACTACACCTACAAATGTGAATATCACTTTAGATTTAACACAGACGGCCAATTCGGCACTTGCCACTCCTGGAGGTTATATCTATACTGGAGGAATAATTGTTGCCAAAACTATGGCTGGAAGTTTCATTGCCGTATCCCAATCATGCACGCATCAAGGCGCTACCATTCGATATGAGGGAACCAATCAGCGTTTTTATTGTCCATCACATGGAGCTACTTTTTCTAATGCCGGGGCTGTTACTGGCGGACCTGCTACTACCTCATTAAAACAATACAGTACATCTCTTAATGGAAATACACTAACCATCTCTTCTTAAATTATATTATTTATTTTGGTTAGTAATATTTGTAATAATTATTTGATTCAAAAAATTTCATTAATGCTATGATAATTAAAAATTCATTTTATCTACTTGCTATTTTTTTAATAATGTCCTTTTCTTTTAGTTCATGCACTACAGTAAAGGCTTATCAAAAAGGTAAATTAAACGACGCTGAGATGGTATTAGGAAGTAGGAAAATTCAAAAAAGTGAAATGAGTTTTCAATCTTATCGTGAAGGAGCTTCGGGAGTAAATGGTGGTAAAACTGGCGGAGGATGTGGATGTAATTAAGTTTTGACACTAATAAAAATCAATCAATTTATCCAACAGAAATTTAAACTTAGAGGATGAAAAGAATATGTTTAGTTTTAGTTGGTTTGTATTTGATTCTGCTGTCAAGTTTTGCTCAAACTAAACCATCTCAAGATTCTATTGAATACAAAAGTCGTAAGCTAGTTTTGGAAGAAGTTAATTTTGTCAGTAGTTATTATCATCAAGATGGAAATAATTCATCCGTAACCGGAGGAATTGGTACTCAAAAACTTTCTGATTTCGCCAATATTATTGATATTAAATTTGCTAAATACGATAAGCGTTACCGCAAACATACTTTTACTTTGGAAGGGGGAATTGACACTTACTCATCTGCCTCTTCTGATAAAATAGATTTGACTGCGAATTCTTCTGCCTCTTCTCATGACATTCGGTATTACCCTTCGGTTTCTTGGTTAGTAGAAAATGATAAAAAAAGAACAAGCTTTGGAATCAATGCATCTGCTTCTAAAGAATTTGATTATCAATCTTTTGGTTTAGGGATTAGTTTTTCAAAAAAATCAATCGACAACAATCGTGAAGTTGGATTTAAAGCACAGGCTTATCTAGATCAGGTTTCTTTGATATTACCCATAGAGTTGAGGACATCTTCCAACAGTAGAGGGGAGCATGATGATTATCCAACTTCCTCTAGAAATTCTTTCAGCAGTTCATTTACTTATTCTCAAATAGTAAATCAAAAATTACAATTATTATTCTTGTTAGATCTTGCTTGGCAAAAGGGGTTTTTGAGTTTACCCTTTCATCGAGTTTATATGAATAACAATACCGTTCATTCTGAAGTTTTGCCTTCTTCACGTTTTAAAATCCCTATCGGATTGAGGGCCAATTATTTCTTAGGCGATAAAATTGTTATTCGATCTTTTTATCGTTTTTATCAGGATGATTGGGGCTTGACTTCTCATTCGGTCGATTTAGAAACTGCCATCAAAATAACTCCTTTCATTTCGGTGTCTCCATTCTATAGGTACTATCGTCAATCAGCCATAAAATATTTTGAACCTTATCAGTCTCATTTGCCTGCTGATAAATACTACACTAGTAATTATGACTTATCAAAATTTGACAGTCATTTTATTGGAGCTGGTTTTAGAATTGCTCCTCCTAGTGGTATTTTTGGTAACCCTCATTTTAGCATGATTGAAATTAGATATGGACATTATTTAAGGAGTACTAATTTTAATTCTAATATCATTAGTTTGAATCTTAAGTTTAAGTAAAACAAAAAAGAGATGCAAGCATCTCTCTAAATAATTAAAAAAGGATACGCAAGTATCCTTTTAAGTTTATGATTTTTCTGAATTTTTTACTTTCTTTTGACTCTTCGGAGCAAACATGACCAACATTCTTTTTCCTTCCATTTTAGGCATCCCTTCTAGGGCTCCTACATCTTTTAGTCGGTCTGCAAATTTGAGTAATAATAATTCTCCTCTTTCTTTGAACATGATTGCACGGCCTTTAAACTGAACATGCGCTTTCACTTTATTGCCATCCAATAAGAACTTTTCTGCATGCTTACATTTGAATTCAAAATCGTGGTCATCCGTATTGGGAGTAAAACGAACTTCCTTCACCTCACTGGTTTTGGACTTCGCCTTCATTTCTTTTTTCTTCTTCTTCTCATCGTACAAAAACTTGTTGTAATCGATGATTTTACAAACTGGTGGATTGGCTCCTGGAGAAATTTCTACTAGATCTAATTGCTGTTCCTGTGCCATCTTTAGTGCATCGGCTAAAGGAAAAATACCCGGTTCAATATTGTCACCTACCAATCGTACCTCAGGTACTCTTATCATTTGATTGGTGCGATGCTCTTGTTGTTGTTCTTTTCTAAATCTTGGGTTAAATGCACCTCTGGGTGCTTTGGGTGGAAATGCCATTAATTGATTTTAGTTTATAAATATCGGGCTTGCGCTCCTGTTTTTTGATTTAAAATTAATAAATATTTTTATTCAAATGATTTTTTACTTTTTACCTCTTCATTTACAAGGTCAATAAATTCAGCGATCGGGGCAACTCCAATATCACCTTTACCCTGCCTTCTGATGGAAACCTTGCCTTCATTCATTTCTTTTTCACCGATAACTAGCATAAAAGGAATTCTTGCCAATTCTGTATCTCTAATTTTTTTACCAATTTTCTCGTTGCGATCGTCTATTTCTACGCGAATATCTGCATTTTTTAACTGAGTTGATACAATTTCTGCATAGGGCATAAATTTATCACTGATGGGTAAAAGCTTCACCTGGGTAGGGGCTAGCCATAGTGGAAACTTTCCAGCACAATGCTCAATCAACACTGCAATAAAACGTTCCATACTTCCAAATGGAGCCCTATGGATCATTACTGGTCTATGTTTGGCATTGTCTTCTCCAATATAATTCAGATCAAAACGTTCAGGTAAATTGTAATCCACTTGAATGGTGCCTAGCTGCCATTTTCTTCCAATAGCATCTCTTACCATAAAGTCTAGTTTTGGCCCGTAAAAAGCAGCTTCACCATATTCTACAACGGTTTTAAGCCCCTTTTCAGCAGCAGCTTCAATGATGGCATTTTCTGCCAGGTTCCAATTTTCATCACTGCCAATATATTTGCTTCGGTCGGTTTTATCTCTTAATGAAATTTGGGCTGTATAATCTGTAAAACTCAATGAATTAAAAACATACAGTACCAAGTCAATTACTTTTTTAAATTCATCCTTTACCTGTCCTGGCATGCAAAACAAATGGGCATCATCCTGAGTAAATCCTCTTACTCGAGTTAGTCCATGTAATTCACCATGCTGTTCGTAACGGTAAACGGTACCGAATTCTGCTAATCGCAATGGTAAATCTTTGTAGCTGCGAGGGGAGGTTTTATAAATTTCACAGTGGTGTGGACAGTTCATTGGTTTTAAGAAAAACTCTTCTCCTTCCTGTGGTGTTTTGATTGGTTGAAAACTATCCTTACCGTATTTCTCATAATGACCTGAAGTAACATACAAATTCTTGTGACCGATATGGGGAGTGATGACAGGCAAATAACCACTCTCTAATTGGGCCTTCTGTAAAAACTGCTGCAGCCTTTCTCTCAACATCGCTCCTTTTGGTAACCAAAGAGGTAAGCCCATGCCAACTTTTTCGGAAAATGCAAATAGTTCTAACTCTTTTCCTAATTTCCGGTGGTCTCTTTTTTTTGCTTCTTCAAGAAGTACCAAGTATTCATCCAATTCTTTTGAAGATGGAAAAGTTACTCCATAAATCCTGGTGAGCATTTTATTTTTTTCATCCCCTTTCCAATAGGCTCCGGCAATATTGGTTAACTTAATACCTTTGATGAAACCTGTATTGGGAATATGTGGACCCCTGCATAAATCTGTGAAATTACCTTGGGTGTACAAAGTAATTCCTCCATCTTGCAAACCACTTAAAAGATCTAATTTATATGGGTCACCCTTTTCTTCGAAATATTGAATCGCATCAGCTTTTGAAATTTCTTTTCTTACAAATGCACTAGACTGCTTGGCTAATTCTGCCATCTTAATCTCTAGTCTTCTCAAATCATCTTCTCCAATCTGGTGATCGCCTAAATCAATATCATAATAAAAGCCTGTCTCTAAGGACGGTCCTACCCAAAATTTTACTCCTGGAAACATGGTTTCGATTGCCTCTGCCATTAAATGAGCGGAGGAATGCCAGAAGGTTGCTTTTCCATTTAAATCATTCCAAGTAAGTAATTGTAATGAGGCATCTTCATTAATAGGTCTTGCAGCATCCCATATTTCTCCATTAATGGATGCAGCTAACACTTTTCTTGCTAAGCCTTCGCTGATAGATTTTGCCACATCCATAGCACAAACTCCCCCTTCATACTCCCTAACCGCACCATCTGGTAATGTAATCTGTATCATAATATTTGTAAATTCAACCTAAATTTAGAGATGCAAATTTAACGAACTATTAGCTAATGAAGTACAGAACTAAAATATCTTTGTAAAGTCTAGTATTGATTGATTTTAAAGAATTCTTGAACTATTTGCTAGCAATTGGTTTTAAAAAAGGGAGTTTTGGTGACAAAAATCTTGTCGAATTTGATCAGGAGTGAGTTTGTCAATTTCAGTTTGTTTTTGGGAGCTAAATAAATATATTTTATGAAAAAAATTATAGTGGTGTTCTCTTTTTTTCTACTTGCCCATTCGACGGTAGGTCAAAAGATAAATGGTCAATGGCGTGGTTATTTTAATGGGAAAGGTGACATCGTATTAAAAGGCGAAGAAGATACAGAGTTTGTATTGGAAATTGAAATCAATGGCACCGAGGTTACTGGGTATTCCTACAGCTATTTTCAAAATAGAAAATATTATGTTATTTGTTCTTTAGCGGGTACTTATTATAAAAGTACGAAGAGTATGAAAGTGTCTGAAACAGCCCGTATAAAGGGGCTTACACCTCCAGATTGGGCGGATTGTTTGCAGACCCATATATTAAGTTATGAAAAAAAAGGGGGTGTTGAAGAGCTAAAAGGCAGGTGGGTGTCTGCTGCTGGACAATTGAGTGATTGTGGTTTGGGTACTACTACCCTTACTAGAAAAACAGTGAGTAAGGATCTTGCTTCTTACAAAAAACCAGTGCCCTCAAAACTTGTGGATGATAAAAACCCTGTCGAAAAAACACCAACTCTCTTAGATAAAACCAAACCACTCACCGCGACCCCATTAGTAAAAGTCTTGCCAAAGAAAACTGAGAAAAAGAAAATAGCAAAAAATCAAACTGATAGTTTAGTGGTAAAAAAAGAAACCTTACCTCGTGAAATACCGGATATCATTTTACCTGAGTCTCAAAAGGTACAGGTGACAATTCTTCCAACGCTTAGGGGCTTTGAAAAGAGAGCCAGTCAAATAATCAAAACCATTTCCATTGAACATTCAACTTTTACAGTGGACTTGTATGACAACGGAGAGGTTGATGGAGACAGTGTTTCATTGTTTTATAATAGTAAATTATTGCTTTCTCATAAAAGGCTTACCGAAAAACCAATTAGCATGACACTGGAAGTAAACCCTGAAAATGAAACGAGTGAACTAACAATGTATGCTGAAAATCTAGGTAAATTCCCTCCCAACACAGCTTTAATGGTCATCATGGATGGTGAAAAACGTTATGAAGTAAGAATAGCTTCAGATCTTAAAAGAAGTGGTACCATTCGTTTTGTTCATAGCCATCAACCCCATTGATTTAAAAGAAGCTTGGATGCGAGTAGGTATCTTGTTTCTATTTCAGTGATCCCTAAAAATCTTATTTCTGAAAAATTAGAATTTAAAATTCCAAGTTACTGATGGAATGATTGGAAATAGGCTTACCTGTTTTCCCTGTACTTTTAAACTGCCGTCATATGGACTACCCGTTTGATCGAAATAAATGAAGTAAGGATTTTTTCTGCTATAAAGATTGTAAATACTAAAAATCCATTCCGTCTTCATTTTTTTTCGGTGCTCATTTTTTTTGGGGTTATAAATGGCTGCAAAATCTAATCTATGATAGGAGGGGAGTCTGTATTCATTGATTCGGCTATACTCTTGCGTTAGTATTCCATTCACTAAGTAAAATCTTTGAGGAAGGGTGGCAGCATTTCCTGTTCCAAATACAAAGGTGCTGGATAGTTTCCAGTGTTTGTTGAGTTCATAAATCCCAACTATACTCATGTCATTTCTTCGATCATATTTGGAAGGAAATTTTTCACCCCTATTCAATTGAGCAAATTGTCTCCAAGTCCAACTTAAAGTATAACCAATCCAGCCGGTTAATCTTCCCTTGGTTTTATTAATAAAAAATTCTGATCCGTAGCTCCAACCTCTTCCAAAAGTAAAAAAGTTTTCAGTGTCTTGGAGAGTATTAGGCGTGTAACCTTCTTGATATTCGATCTGATTCTGCATGTTTTTATAATACAACTCTACAGAAGTTTCATACATATTGTCTTTAAAATTTTTAAATAAACCAGCTGAATATTGCCAACTTATTTGTGGCTTTACTTTATAGGTACTCGGTACCCACAAATCGGTAGGAAGTGTAGTGCCAGAATTACTGACTAAATGAATGAACTGAAAGTTTTTGGTAATAGATGCTTTTATGGAAGTCTCATCGTTGATGGCATAGCGTAATGTAAATCGCGGCTCAAGTCCTCCATATTTTCTTACCGACTGGCCATTGGAATATACTGTACTATCCAATCTATTTCCATCTTTATCAGTTTGATAAATTTTGTAAGGACCAATTTGCTGAAAGCCACTATAACGAAGGCCAAAGTTTATTTTTATTTTATCACTTACTTCCCAATCATCTTGTATATATAAAGCCACTTCATGAGCATATTTTGATTGTGCATTGAGTGGTTTAAAAGTTATTGAGTCTTGTCCTCCGCTTACTACACTAGGAGTAAAACGGTGAAGAGTGTAAAGGCCGCCAAATTTAACTTTGTGTCCTGTAAAAGGATAGAGATCAAAATCTTGTTTTAAACTAAAATCACGGATACCGGAAGCAAGTTTTACATTTAAATTATTCTGTAATGCCTGAAAAGTAAAATTATAATTATTGAAAATTGCAGTAGTATTTCCAAATAATTTTTTATTAAAAACATGGTTCCATCGAATGGTTCCAGTTGCATTTCCCCAAGGTATATTTACTTGCAGACTCTTTTGTCCATTTACAAAATTAAATACATCTCTTCCAACATATCCACTGATGTATAGCCTATCTTTTTCAGAAAATCGGTAGTTCATTTTTGCATTCAGATCATAAAAATAATAACCAGATCCACCAAACTGGCTATTTTTACCCACAAAAGGTTTTGTCAATGCATCGATATAAGTTCTTCTTGCAGAAATAATAAAAGAGGATTTATTTTTTTTAATGGGACCTTGAATTGAAACTCTAGAAGCAATTAGGCCAATACCACCATCTACTTGTATTTTTTTATCATTTCCTTCTTTCATTGCAACATCTAGTACACTCGATAAGCGACCTCCGTATTGAGGTGGCATACCACCTTTAATCAAAGAGACATTTTTTATTGCATCTGAATTGAAGATTGAAAAAAAACCGAATAAATGCCCCGTATTGTAAACAATTGCATCGTCTAGCATAATTAAGTTTTGATCGGGCCCACCACCTCTAACATAGATTCCCGCGCTTCCTTCTCCTGCATTTCTAACTCCAGGAAGCAACTGAATCGTCTTTAGTAAATCAGCTTCTCCTAAAAAAGCAGGTATGGCCTTGATCTGCTCAATCGGCAATACGAATTTACCCATTTGAGCATTTTTTACATTGGCGTCTCTTTTTTTAGAACTTAGAATTACTTCTGTGAGTGCATCTCTTGGTGACAAATCAAAATTGATATTTTTATCAGAATCTAAATTAATAGGAATTAGGAGTGGTTGAAACCCAACATAGGAGCCTACTAATTCATATTTTCCTTCTGTTAGCGTAAGAGAAAAAAAGCCAAATTGATTACTGCTTATCCCTTTTACATTGTCCTTTAAAGCAATGGTTGCACCAATAAGTGTCTCACCATTTCTTGCGTCTTTTATGTAACCGCTGATGGTATATTTTTTCTGCGCTATGAGCAAACAGGGTAAAATAATAAAAAAAGGTAAAAGAATTTTCTTAGTCATTATAAATATAGCTGGCATTATAAAAGTTAGTTTTTGTAAAATTGATTGATAGGTCTTAGTTGTTAATAAAATAAATCATCCTTATTTTTAAATAAATAGATACGCTAAAATTTGATGAAATAATTTATTATTTGGCTTTAATACTATCCTTTACTTCCCCGCAATGCAGCATCCCACTTTTGAATTCCGGATGGTTTTTTCCTAAATAAGGATTGATAATCTCTTCGGTGTTACTGATCCAATTAGCACCTTTATCCTCTCCGAAGGCCATTGGGCAATTTTGCCAATATAGAGTCTTACCCTCATAATGAATGGTTTTTAACAAGGGATAAATACTTTCTCCAATCATTCTAAAGTCTTGCCTTATTTCTGTTATGTCAGTTTGATTTAGTAAACTTTCGGCATTGGCTTTTGCATCACTTAATTGCATGATTGCAGATGAATAAATACCTGAGCTATCTTTTTTTAGTTCTGCCAAACGGTTGGTATCGGCTAAAATGATGAGTGATTTGCAGGCAGATTTTGCAGAGAGACTATCTGTGTTTACCAATGCTTCTTTTATTAAAAAATAAGCATTTAATAGACTGTCAATACCCCTATTAAAAGAATCTGAATGGCTATTAGATATTAATGCTTCAGCTTTTGCCATGGCCATCCCTTCTTTTTCACCTTTTGTAAAAACCCAATAAGTACAAAAAACAGCCAATAAAATAAGAATAAAAAACAATAATTTTTTCATTAAAATAAGTTTTGGCAAAGTTACATATTAACAAACAATCCTATAAATTGTTTATCATTTATATATTAATGGTAATAATTTGTAATGGACCAAAAGATGGCATTTTTGTGGGTGAATTAACTTTTTGAATTGCCCTCTAGAGCTCATTACATTTAATTGATAGGGTTAAATAACTTACTTTTGCAAAAAATTATCAGTTTTTAGTTTTAGAAAATAACACCAACATGCTTTTAGGATTACAGAATTTGACTTTTGAATTTGGGGCAAGAACAATTGTTGAGGATGCTACTTGGCATATACAACCCAATGAGCGCATAGCATTGATTGGATACAATGGTACTGGAAAATCTACTCTTTTAAAAGTACTTACCAGACAGTATTTACCTAGCAAAGGAACCGTGGAACAAGGAAGAGAGACGACAATTGGATTTTTACACCAGGATCTTTTGAGCTTCGATACAGAAGATTCCATATTAGAAGTTGCATTGGGTGCTTTTGAAAGGGTGAAGGAGCTTGAAAAAGAAATCGAAGCGATCGGACTTGAATTAGAAAAAACGGGTGATGAGACTTTGGCTATTGATTATTCGGAAAAATTGCATGAACTAGAGATTTTGGGTGGTTACGATATTCATCATAAAACAGAAGAAATATTACAGGGTCTAGGTTTTAGTAATGAAAATTTACACAAACCCTATAAAACCTTTAGTGGAGGATGGAGGATGCGCGTTTTGCTTGCAAAGATGATTTTAATGCATCCTGATGTTTTGCTGTTAGATGAACCAACGAATCACTTGGATTTGCCGAGCATTGAATGGTTAGAAAAGTATCTAAAAAATTATCAGGGAGCCGTTGTAATGGTTAGCCATGACCGTTATTTTTTAGATCGAATGGTTAATAAAGTAGTCGAATTATATCAGCAAAAATTACATTTTTATACAGGGAATTATTCATACTACGAAACTGAAAAGGCGTTGCGGGTAGATATTCAACAAAAGGCCTATGAAAATCAACAAGATTATATTCGTCAAAATGAAAAGTTTGTAGAAAGATTTAAAGCCAAAGCCAGTAAAGCAGCTGCAGCGCAAAGTATTGTAAAGCGCTTAGAGAAGTTGGATCGTATAGAAAACGTAGAGATTGAACGTCCTAATATGCGTATTAATTTTTCTGTTGAAAAACAACCAGGTAGAGTTTTGTGTACTTTAAAAAATGTTTCTAAAAGTTTTGGTGAGCTCGTTATTATGAAAGATACCGGAGCTGAGATAGATCGTGGCGATAAGATAGCATTGATAGGTGCTAACGGAAAAGGAAAGTCTACCTTGCTAAGAGTGATTGTGGGAAGTGAAGAGTTTACAGGTGATAGAATTTGGGGTCATAATGTAGATGAATCATTTTATGCTCAGCATCAGCTCGAAGCATTGAATCTCAATAACAATGTGTTGGATGAAATGAGGGAAAGTAGAAGTGGTAAAACTGACCTTGAGTTAAGAAGTTTATTAGGATGTTTTTTATTCAGTGGGGATGATGTAGATAAAAAAATAAAGGTTTTAAGTGGAGGAGAAAAGGCAAGGGTCGCGTTAGCAAAAACAATTGTAAGTAAGGCTAATTTTTTAATGCTCGATGAACCTACGAATCACTTAGATATTCATTCAGTTGATCTATTGATAGGAGCGCTGAATAACTATGAGGGAAGTATTGTATTTGTGAGTCACGATAGACATTTTGTAAGTAAGATTGCCAATAAGATTTGGGAGATTGAAGATCATAAAATCGTAGAATTTAAAGGTACTTATGCGGAATGGGAAGATTGGAAGGAGAGAAGGTTAGTAGCTGCTAAAAATGCTGAGTCTACTGCTAAGGTTACCGAAACAGCAGTAAAAAATTCACCAACAAAAACTGAAAAGGAGCCGGTTTTAAAAAATGAACCAGTAGTTGTAGGCAATTCGGAAGTCAATCATTCAAAGGGGCCGGTAGACAAAGAAGTAAAAAAAGAGTACCAGAAAAATAAAAATCGTTTTCAGCAAATTGAAGAAAAATTAGCTCAACTTAACCAGCGCAAAGTTGAGTTGGAACACTTGATGGCTTCTCCCGATAGTTACACCAATAAGGAGAAATTTAATGAGACAGAGTTAGCCTATAAAAAAATCATGGAGGAGCTTGCAATACTCAATAAAGAGTATGAAATAGTTTTCGAGAAAGTGATGGAGTTGGAAGAGAAAATGGGATAGTTTTATTTGTTTTTTTAAATTGCTTTGTGAGCAATGAAGCAAATAGCTATATTTGCAAAAATATTTAGACTTGGTAGCTCAGCTGGATAGAGCATCAGCCTTCTAAGCTGAGGGTCATTGGTTCGAATCCAATCCAGGTCAC
>Ga0214919_10002948_pt1 | contig 26259 bp, 26 predicted proteins | sample LL1503_MetaG_FD_177994 | JGI IMG/M metagenome (GOLD analysis project Ga0214919, IMG submission 177994) | Freshwater microbial communities from Lake Lanier, Atlanta, Georgia, United States - LL-1503 | ecosystem: Environmental > Aquatic > Freshwater > Lake | place: USA: Georgia | collected...
TGTGGCTGAACGTGATGTACAGGTTATTAGCCTCCAACAAACGGTGGCTGAAGGGGAGGCAAACATTGGCGCCTTGACCCGGGCTGCGGCGGAGCGGGATGGGCAGATTGCTAACCTGAACCAGGTTGTGGCTGAACGTGATGTACAGGTTATTAGCCTCCAACAAACGGTGGCTGAAGGGGAGGCAAACATTGGCGCCTTGACCCGGGCTGCGGCGGAGCGGGATGGGCAGATTGCTAACCTGAACCAGGTTATGGCTGAACGTGATGTACAGGTTATTAGCCTCCAACAAACGGTGGCTGAACACTCAGAGCGCATTTCTTTGTCAGAGCAAGAAATCCTAGGCGCAAAGCGGGAAGTAGCGCAAGTTCTCGTTAGTAATTCATGGCTTATCACAAACCCACTACGAGTCGCCCGCCGTGAAGGTATTAGTAAACCATATTTAGCACTTCGAAAAACTATTTCTGACGTGACACGTAACACATGGCACTGGCTACCGATCTCTAGTGACAGCAAGCGGAAAATTAAGGATAATGTTTTTGGCAACTTTCCCTGGTTATTCAGTTGGACTACAGCATATAGGGCGTGGAGGAATTGGTCAGCACCCGTTAGGCACTCGGCGGAGAATTATCTCATACAAGAAACACGACCCATTATAAATACCTCAGAATATGTTCCATTAATTAATGCTAACCCATTGGAAAACAAACCAGCTCGGGTGATTTGTTTTTACCTCCCTCAGTATCATCCAATACCGGAGAACAATGAATGGTGGGGGGAGGGATTCACAGAGTGGACCAATGTAAAGCCGGCTAAACCACAATTCGAGGGACACTATCAGCCACATATACCTGGAGAACTGGGTTACTACAATCTATTAGATGGCGGGGTACAACGACGACAGGTCGAATTGGCCAAGATTTATGGAGTTGAAGGATTCTGCTTTTACTTTTATTGGTTTGGTGGAAAGAGGTTATTGGAAGCACCACTAGAGAATTATTTGATGGACACGAGTCTTGATTTGCCATTCTGCCTTTGCTGGGCAAATGAAAACTGGAGCAGACGTTGGGATGGTCTAGATAGTGAAGTTCTCATAGCCCAACAGCATTCTGCAGATGATGATATTGCATTTATCGAGAGTGTTGCACAGTTCATGCGAGACCCTCGTTATATCCGAATAAATGGCAAGCCTTTGTTAATGGTCTATCGTCCCGGCCTATTGCCATCTGCCAAAGAAACCGCAAGACGTTGGCGGAACTGGTGCAGAGATAATGAAATCGGTGAAATATATCTGACCTACACGCAATCCTTTGAAGCCGAGGACCCAGCGAAATATTATTTCGATGCCGCGGTCGAGTTTCCGCCAAATAATGCGGCACCACCAAACATTACCAAAAATGTGACGCCATTAAATGATGACTTTGCTGCCAATGTTTACGATTGGCGTGTATTTGTGGAGCGATCTGCAGCGTATAAAAAGAGCCCATATAAGTTATTTCGAAGCGTGTGCCCAGCATGGGACAATACAGCACGAAGAAAAAATAAAGGGAATATATTCATTAATAACAATGCAAAAGATTTCCAAATATGGGTGCAAAATGCAATTAAAAATACTATTGAATCTACATCAAACGTAAGCGAAAGAATAATATTTGTTAATGCATGGAACGAATGGGCTGAAGGCGCGCATCTTGAGCCCGATCAAAAACACGGGTATGCAAACCTGCAGGGTCTTAGAGACGCACTAATTTCTTGTTCAACAACAAACGCGCAAATCATCAAAATTGCTTTAGATAGAAAAGTCCTTGCTTTGGTCATTCACGCCCACTATCCTGATGTATTTTCCGAAATTATTAGCCTAATTGATAAAGACGTTTTAGATTCTTCTAGAATATACATAACAAGTAATTATCAAAACGAGGCAGAAATAAGAAAAATTATAAGCAACAGTAGAATCAATTGTATCTTAACTATTTTACCCAATAAGGGGAGAGATGTTTTGCCATTCATGAAGACGTTACCCCAACTTATCGACGATGGCGTGAAAGTTGTAATTAAGGTACATACTAAAAAATCAACACACAGAGATGATGGAGATGTGTGGAGAAAAGATATGTTACTGAAGCTGCTTAGCTCAAATTCTGTGACAGCAGCGCTAAACAGATTTAATGACGATCCCACAGTCGGAATAATAGGTCCTGAAGGGCATGTCGTGCCAATGAATTATTATTGGGGCTCGAACGCAAATACTGTAACAAAAATTGCTAATCAACTTGGCATTTGTGAAGACAAGGTTCAAGAGCTAAATTTTGTTGCTGGCACAATGTTTATTGCCAGAACAGCGGCTCTATTGCCACTGCTTGATCTGGGGTTACAAGAGCGGGATTTTGAGGATGAGAATGGGCAAGTAGATGGAACGTTGGCTCACGCAATAGAACGGGTTTTTTCGATTTCTGCACTGAGTAAAGGCTACAAAGTTGCAGCAATAAATAATTTGGTAACAGAAAATTTCGCCTTTGCGAATCGTACTATGAACGATATATTGGATCAAGAATGAATTTCTTCGCAGCTAAAGATGCATTAGCTTTCTTTTCTCAAAATGTAGATTTCTATATTAAGGTGGGGGAATTATTGCGAACTAAGATTAGAGACTCTAACTTCAATTTTTACTGTGCTGTTTGTGAAAGATTAACTCAAGCCTTGCCTAGTGACGACTGGAATCTAAGAAATCAAATTATATGTTCCAATTGTAACCATGGTGGTAGAGCTCGGCACGCTTATGATGTAATAACTAATTTGCTATCTGACGATAAACGTCCAAGAAGATTGATATTTGAAGAGATTACTCAATTTAAAAAAATGCTAAACGATAAAGTTGGGGGATTTCGTGGCGTAGAGTATTTGGGGGCAGATAAAGTGCCTGGCAAAATTTATGCATCTAATGGTTATGATTTGGAACATCAAGACATGTGTAATCTGTCCTTTGGTGACAAAAGTTTTGATTTGATCTGTTCATTTGACGTTCTGGAACATGTGTATGATATGGAAAAAGCGTTGGCTGAATTATATCGAGTGATAGATGATAAGGGTTTGATAATACTAACTGTTCCATTTTATGACAATGTTGAAAAAACTGTAATTAGGAGTAGTCTGGTAGACGAAAAGTTAGTTCTTATTCAGCCAGCAGCGTATCATGGCAATCCGCTTTCTGATGAGGGTTCACTTGTCTTCGCAGATCCAGGAAGAGATCTTTTGGACATGATGATAAAAGTCGGTTTTGATATTAAGTTATCTCTTGGGGCAAACCTGGAAAAAGGTCTATTTCCAGATGCTAACTCGAATGTTAGCAATCATTGCTGGAATGTAATATTTATTTTGAATAAATCATCACGCCATGTCAATTAATTTAATTTTGATCATGCTTAGAGTGTCTGAGTAAATATTACATAGATAAAAAAATGATTTTATATAAAATAATGTGACGAATGGTACGCTATGGAAGCAATTCAAATTGTTTCTACAAAATAGGATGTAGAGGTTAATTGTTATGTATATAGATTCTGTTAATAAAAACAAATATTTTTTGAGTTTCGCAGTCATTTTTGGGGCTAGCCTCTGGTTGAGGCAGGGCTTCCCTGTATTTGGACTGCCCGGCGCAATGCATGACGATGGATATTATCAACAAATGATTGCCAACATCTTGTCAGGTAATTGGTTAGGAGAATATAATCAATTCACGCTTATTAAAAGCCCATTTTATGGTTTTTTTGCCGCTTTAGCATTCCTCTTAGGTATACCATTAAAAATCGCCGAACACGTTTTATATCTTACGGCAAGCTTATTTGCAGCCAAACATGTTGGGCAAATAGCCGGGAGCCGTAGGCTTTCGGTATTTGCTTTTTTCCTTTTGGCTTTCAATCCAGTCCTTTGGACGATAGAGATCTCCCGCCTGTATAGGGATGGAATTTACCTAACAATATGCTTGGTTTTATTTATCCAAATCTCCAAAGTTAGCTTTGAAAAATTTGAAACCGGTGAAAGAATTGGGCTACGGTATTCTGCCCTAGTTGCGGCAGTGATTGGAGTATATTACACGACCCGAGAAGAGGGTATCTGGATGGTGCCAACCTGCTTCGTAATTGTATTGCTTTCTTTCACTAGAGTTAATGCCTTTCAAAGCAAAATGAAAGCAAAGCAAATATTTTTCGGTTCTACGCTTATTTTTATTTTTTCAATTCTATTTATATCAATTATCAGTTTTACGAATTATTATAATTATAAAGTTTTTACGATCGAGGAGCAGCATGAATCTAGCTTTTTATCCGCTTATGGCTCTTTGGCAAGAATAGCGGCTAACGAGCGTCGTTTCGTTCCAATCACGCACGAAGCTCGAAAATTAGCGTATTTAGTCAGCCCTGCTGCTAAAGAGCTCGAACGGCATCTTGAGGGTGAAATGGGGAAAGGTTGGACTGCACATGGCTGCAAACACCTGACACCACCAATATGTGATGATATAGGTGGTGGTTGGTTTATGTGGGCGCTTAGAGATGCGGTTGCGCGTTCTGGTCATTATATTGACGGAAAGCAAGCGAAAAATTTTTATGACCGAATCTCAAGTGAAATTGATAATGCGTGTAATGAAAACTTAATCAAGTGCAATTCAAAAATGGAGACTGTGTTGCCAGCAATATCCATTGATAGAGTTCCTGAATTGATTCGGAATTTTTTCAAAGTAGTGCTTTTGGAAGTAGATTGGAGTCTCGTAGAGGTAGCTGATGGCCATCAAAGCGTTGGCGGGTATGACGCAATCGCTGGAACGAAGGATGTTGCGGGGGAAGTTCTTGATACTTCTGAAACAATAATTACATTTAATGGCTGGCAGACTTCAACGGAGCAGATAGAGTCAATATTTCTGAAAAGTGCCGACGGGCGAACAATAGTTATATTCCCAGATATCCCTGCACCAGATGTCAAGCATGATTTTCCAAAATTGAATAGCGCAAGATTTTCTTATATTGGACTGTGTGTGATTCCATGTCAGCTATCGGTAAAAGGGAAGTTAGTCGCCCCTAAAACAGGTACTGGCATTGAAGTTGATGGAATACGGGTTCAGATCGATAATTACTCTACAGGCTCCAACACTCTAAGCGGAAAATATCGCTCCCTGAGAGTCTTAACGGCGAAAATTATTACGCCACTGTTTAAATTTATTCTTTACATATTATTTTTAGTAGCCTTGTTGGCAGCAGGTTGGCATCTTATTGATGACTATCGGCGTAAGAGGGTCAGCCAAATTTCTATAATTCAGATTGCACTCTTTGTAACTATTTTAAGTCGTGCTTTTATTTTGGCTTATATTAACACAACGTTGTTCCCCGCAATTAACTTGCTCTATATGTTGCCAGTGTCGGTTTTTGTGATTTTATTTGTAGCTATAGGTTGCTACCAATCAATTTATTTCTTTAAGCCCAAGTACGAAAGGTTAGCGTGAATATTTTCATATCTGGTGGAGCTGGTTTCATAGGATCACACCTTTCGAAAAAAATGATTGAATCTAGCGATTTAAATACGCTGGTAATCTACGACAATTTTAGTTCGGGAACATTGCGGCACCTCGCCGACTTAGCAGAAAATTCAAGAGTAATAATAAAAAACGCAGATATTAAAAATCTTGCGGAATTAACACATGCGATGGGCGATTGCGATATTGTTGTGCATTTCGCTGCGAATCCTGATATCGCTAAAGCTGTTTCTCAGCCAGATATTGATTTCTGGGAAGGTACCTTCCTTACGCAAAATATATTGGAGGCGATGCGCGTTAACGGAGTGAAAAAGATTCTCTATACTTCCGGCAGCGGTGTTTATGGTGAATCAGATGGCACAATTTTTTCTGAGAGTTTCGGGCCTTGCTTCCCGATTTCGACCTACGGGGCAAGCAAATTAGCATGTGAGGCACTCATATCGTCTTACTGCCATATGTTTGGCATGCAGGGTAGAGCATTCAGATTTGCGAATGTCGTAGGACCAGTCCAAACACACGGCGTAGGGTATGATTTTATTCGTCGTCTTAAGAGTAACCCTAACGAATTACGTATCTTAGGTGATGGCACCCAATGTAAGTCATATATTCATGTTGATGACGTGATCAACGCAATGATGTTAGTGCTTTATAATTTCAACAATGACGTCTGCTTTGATGTGTACAACGTCGCCACTGATGACTATATTACAGTTACTGAAATTGCTGGTGTTGCGTGCAAAGTTGCAGGTTTAGATCCAACAATGGTCAACTATAAATACACGGGTGGGGACAGAGGTTGGAAAGGTGATGTGCCTAAGGTTTTATTCAACGTTACGAAGATTAAGCAACTTGGATGGATTGCTGAGCGTACTTCATTTCAAGCAATAGAGGCTTCTATTAAAGCCATGATTGACGAGATTTAGAAAATGATAAAGCCCACTGTTAGCGGCGCTCCCGTTAAAATAGAGTTACTGATACCCCAAAATGAAGTAAATTTTCATGATTCGCCAGAAATTAGTATTTTGGTTCCAGCACTGAACGAAGAGATAACTATCGGTGAGTTCATAGATTGGTGTTTGCTTGGATTAAAAAAGGCCGGCGTGTCTGGTGAAATTATAATAGTCGATAGTTCTACCGACGATACGCCTAATATTGCACTTTCAAGAGGGGCGCGTGTGCTTCGCACCCCAAAGAGAGGTCTTGGCCAAGCTTACCTGGATGCCATTCCCTCTGTCCGCGGCAAATTTATTGTTATGGGCGACTGTGACTTGACTTATGATTTCCGCGAGATCAATGTGTTTATAGACAGTTTCCGTGCAGGCAATGATTTTGTTATGGGCTCTAGATTTGCAGGTTCGATTGAAGCTGGAGCTATGCCAGGACTTCATCGTTACTTTGGTACGCCATTAACGACATGGATACTAAACAAAATATATGACAGTAAATTTAGTGATATTCATTGCGGAATGCGAGGCCTCACCAAGCAAGCACTCATGAAGATAGATCTAACCTCTAGTGGATGGGAGTATGCCTCTGAAATGGTTCTCAAGGCTACCCGCGTTGGATTGAGAATAGATGAGGTCCCGGTTGCGTTTTATAAGGATAGGGAGGGGCGATTTAGCCACCATCGCCGTGCAGGCTTTTGGTCTCCCTGGTTTGCGGGCTGGATAAATTTAAAAGTCATGCTCGTTTATAGCCCGGATTCCTTTCTAATTAAACCTGGTGCTTTATTTTTTTGCATTGGTTTGGTTATATCATTATTGTCATTGATAGGCCAAGTGTCTATTGGTTCAATCGGTTTCAATATCTACATGTCATTGTTTGGAATGACATTAACAGTGTTGGGTTACTCTTTATTCCAAGTTGGCATTTTGGCGCGAATCGCGCACGGTTTACGTGCTGGTATTGAAAACCATATTTCCAAGATTCTCAATTATGACCGAGGAATGATTGCTACCGGTCTGCTTGCGACTGTGGGATTAATGCTTGATATTCACTTTGCTGCGGAATACGTGTCCAATAACTTCACGATTAGTGTTATGTCGCGTAGTGCAATTTTCGGTTTAATGCTTATTGTGCTTGGAGTTCAGACTTTTTCCTTTACTTTAATGCTTGAGTTGAATAGACGAGTTGGGTCTAGTCAAAAATGAGATTAGAAAAGCATAAAACTTCAAGACGAGCATCTTTTGGTGCGGTTCGTCTATCATTTATAGATCATTTGGGTATTTGGCTTTCGCGGAGATCGGTGATTAAGGTAATTAGATTGCGATCGAACTTACCTATTTTAGAGTCGGGGTGTGGATATTCTGCTCGTAATGTCATTAAAATTGGATTGCTTTCTTGAAATTTAAATAATTTTAGAAGATTTTTTTGAATATCTTTCTGTTTTATATAGTTATTACTTTGCTGTATCCATTGCAATAAAATGTTTTTGCATTAGGCTATTCTACCTCGATATTTGCTGTAATTGATCACGTCGTTAAAGTCTATATACTCTCTTTTGATGGAAACTTTATTATTGGTTTGTTTTTGATGGCATTATCATCTTAACATTTTGCATTTGTATTTTTGAATAGTTTAATTGATTGATTTATAAAAGGAATTAAATATATGAATATATGGCCTAAACAAGTTAAATCGCTTACAGAAGAACAAAAAAGGATTGGTGATGATTGGTTAAAGTTCTGGCTTGAGATGTTTCCAGAGAAATACAGCGCTTACGCGAGATTTAATCATCAATTTGTTACCAATTCTTGTAATAGAGTTGGAGGAAATACCTTGGAAATTGGTTGCGGTGATGGCGAGCATTTGAAATATGAGTCCTTGGATAAGTGGCAGGATGGAAATTATTATGCTCTTGACATAAGGAAAAATGTATTGGATATATTAGGTAATAAATTCAAAAAAGTAAATTGTATACTTGGTGATTGCCAAGAAAGACTTGATTTTCCCAACGGAATGTTTGACAGAGTGCTTGCCATACACGTTTTAGAACATTTACCAAATTTGCCTGCGGCCTTAGATGAGATTTATCGATTACTTGATAAGGACAGTGGTATGCTTCAAGTTGTCTTGCCGTGTGAGGGTGGTTTGGCGTATTCCCTCGCTCGTAAGATTTCTTCTGAACGAATGTTTAAAAAGCGATATGATATGCCATATGATTGGTACATGGAAAGTGAACATATAAATACTATAGATGAAGTGCTCAATGAATTGAATAAAAAATTTACTGTCTGCGATCATCATTATTTCCCTTTGCGAGTTCCAATCCGAACTGTCAATCTTGCAATAGGAATTAATTTTAAGTCCAGATGAAAAATATATTAATTGTTGGTGCTAATGGTTTTTATGGTCGAATTTTATTTCGCTATCTCTTTGGGTTGAATAAATTCAATTTGATCAATTTAGATATATTTAATCCTAATGCTGATAATCTAAATTTTTTTCAAGGCGACGTTTTAAAAATAAATCTCTTTGAAGTTTTCAAAAGTTTTAAATTCGACACAGTCATTCATCTTGCATCTGAAATTGACTTTTCTTCCTCGGATCAAAATTCGCTCTATGAAAACAATGTGCACTTAACACGGATACTATTGGATTTTTCTTTGAAAACTGGCGTTCGTAAGATAATTTTCACATCATCTAATTCAATATTCTTAGGTAGGCTGTCTCTTGATATAAATGAAAGTCAACCTACTTTTCCAATTGACCTTTATGGGCAATCTAAAGTTGAATCTGAGCGTATATTGCTTGAGCGAAGCAGTGATATACAGGTGAATATAGTGAGATGTCCAATAATAATGGATTCTGGTCGCGTTGGTATTTTGAGTGTTTTGTTTGAGCTTGTAAAGGCGAATTCAACTCTTTGGATTCTTGGCTCGTCATCCGTCAAACACGACGTTCTTTATGCTGGTGATCTTAATCTTGCAATTGAAAAACTGATTTTACGCGATATTTCTGGTGTTTTTAATTTATCATCTGGTGAACCATGCTCTATTCATGATATTTATGAATATTTGATTCAATATTCTGGGAGTAAATCAAAAATAAGAAGCTTGCCGAATTTCTTTATATATTTGTTAAAATTTCTTTACGCTGCAAAGCTTTCGCCTCTTGGCCCCTACCAACTTCAGATGCTGACAAACAATTTTAGTTTTGACAATCGTAAGGCTAGACTGGATTTGGAGTGGATCCCAACTCTTAATGCTCGTTCTCTTTTTTTGATAGCATACACAAATTATGTGAATAGTATTCATGAGCAAGGTGAGCGGTCAAACAGTGGTATTGTTAGGACGGGACTTTTATCCCTGTTAAAATATATAAAATTTTAACTTTCTGGATTATTATGATTTTACGCTACGCTTTAGTGGGTATCTGTACTTATATCATTTATAATTTTCTTTTGTTTTGGTTAGATAGTTCATTTAGTTCTGTCATTGCGTCAAGTTTTTCATATTTTTTTTCGATGTCATTTAATTTTTTGGCGATGAGATATTATACCTTTAGGGCGTCTAGCTCGCTCCCTTCTCAACAGTTAATAAAGTTCTCAATCCTTTCGGTCTTTAATTATTTTTTAATAGTTTTTTCGAATTACTTTTTTGTAGATATTTTTGGCTTTAATATATTTTATGTCAACAATGCGGCTTTATTTGTTTCTATTTTAATTGGATTTAGTGTCAATAATTTTTTGATTTTCAAAACTAATATTCGTTTTTAGGTATATTATGATTATCGCTCGAAGTCCATTGCGTATTACGCTCGGCGGTGGCGGAACAGATCTTCCTTCTTATTATAGAGATAATGAAGGGTTTCTTATTGCCGCTGCAATTGACAAGTATGTATATGTTAATATTAACCGTCCGTTTATCGAAGGTATATTTCTGAAGTATTCTTCTTTGGAAAGCGAAACAATTGTAAGTAATATAAAGCACAATATTATTCGTGAAGCGTTGCAGATGCAAAATCTGCGTTCACCCCAGATTGAAATCACCACCTTGGCTGATATTCCATCTGGGACTGGTTTGGGGTCGTCTGGGAGCTTTACCACGGCCTTATTGAAGGCCCTCTACACCCACCGAAAGCGTCATCTGCATCAGGAGGAACTCGCTGAGTTGGCTTGTCATATCGAGATTGATCGCCTAGGCGAACCAATTGGCAAGCAAGATCAGTACATTGCAGCCTTTGGTGGTGTGACCTGTTTTACTTTCCATAAGGATGACAAAGTATCCGCAAAGCCGTTGGGTATCAGCATGGACACGTTATTTGATCTTGAGGATAACTTGCTTCTGTTTTTTACCGGTTTCTCCCGCAGTGCGAGCGGAATTCTGAAAGACCAAAAAGTTAAGTCCCAGCAAAATGACTTGGAAATGCTTAACAACTTGCATTACGTCAAGGATCTTGGCTATCGCAGTCGCGATACTTTGCTTGCAGGCAATACTGAGCGGTTTGGTGAACTCATGCATGAACACTGGGAGCATAAAAAGCGCCGTTCTGGCGGCATGAGTAATCCTAAGATCGATGAGTGGTATGAGCTAGGCATGAAAAATGGTGCTGTGGGTGGCAAGTTGGTGGGTGCTGGCGGTGGTGGATTTTTGATGTTTATGGCCCATGACCGCAAAAAGCTTCGTCACGCCATGAACGGTGCCGGCCTAGAGGAGGTGCGTTTCAAATTTGACTTTGAAGGTACCAAGGTCGTTATGTCATCCTAATACATCTGTTCTCATGTTGCCCGTTGCTATCTTGGCTGGTGGTTTGGCCACGCGCCTTCGTCCGATTACCGAGACCATTCCTAAAGCCTTGGTTGATGTTTCCGGTAAGCCCTTTATTGTTCGCCAACTTTCGTTTTTGCGCGATCAGGGCGTGCAGCGTGTGGTCATTTGTATTGGCTATCTTGGAGAGATGATTGAAGCCTTGGTGGGTAATGGTGCGCAGTTTGGTTTAGAGGTTAGCTACTCGCCCGATGGTCCAACATTGCTGGGTACTGGTGGCGCTCTTAAGCAAGCACTCCCGCACTTGGGGAATACATTTTTCGTGCTTTACGGCGATTCATTTCTGCCGTTGAACTTTGCGGCTGTAGAGCGGGAGTTTGTACAAAATGGTAAGCCGGCGTTGATGACAATACTGAAAAATGGTGACCAATGGGATAAGAGCAACGTGCTGTTTGCCAATGGTCGGTTGGTGGAATACAACAAGCGCGAACCAAAGCCTGAGATGGAATTTATCGATTACGGCTTAGGTGTAATGCATTCCAGTGTCCTGGATGATTACCCTTCGTCGCAGTGCTTTGATCTGGCAGATGTGTATCAGGCCCTGTCGCTGAAGGGGCAGTTGGGTGGGATGGAGGTTTTTGAGCGGTTTTATGAAATTGGCTCGCACGCCGGTTTGAAGCAAACCGAAGATTATTTTTTTGAAAAGGATAGAGTATGAGTTATGTGTTACAACACCTTAAAGAGGCAAGCGAAATCATCGAAAAGATGGATGCTGGTGCCATTGAAAAAATGGCGGATCTGCTGGTTACCGTGAAGGCGGATGGCGGACGAATATTTTTTCTGGGTGTAGGGGGAAGCGCTGGAAATTGCTCCCATGCGGTAAATGATTTCCGAAAAATTGTAGGTATTGAGTCCTACGCACCCACCGACAATGTTTCTGAACTTACGGCTCGTACCAACGACGAAGGCTGGGCTACAGTCTTTGTGGAGTGGTTGAAGATCAGCAAGTTGCTGGCAAAAGATGCCGTGTTCATTTTCTCGGTAGGTGGCGGCAATCTGGAAAAGAACATCAGCCCTAATTTGGTCGAAGCGTTGAAATATGCCAAAACTGTCGGTGCAAAAATTACCGGTGTTGTCGGCAGGGATGGGGGATACACAGCACAGGTTGCAAATGCTTGTGTAATTATTCCGACTGTTAACGCTGACAACATCACCCCGCACTCCGAAGCGTTTCAAGCTGTGGTTTGGCACTTATTGGTTTCACACCCCAAGCTAAAGGCCAACGAAACCAAGTGGGAATCTGCGGTTAAGTAAGCCTGCCAACCCTATGCGCAAGGCAGTATTTTTGGATAGGGATGGAGTGATCAATCGCGCACTTGTGCGCGATGGCAAGCCGTATCCTCCATCCAACCTCGCAGAGTTGGAAATACTTCCTGGCGTGGACGCCGCGATGTCCGCCTTGCATTCTGCGGGCTGGATGCTGGTGGTAGTGACCAACCAACCCGATGTGGCTCGTGGGACTGCATTGCGTGCCGATGTGGAGGAAATTAACCAATATCTACAGCAGCAACTGCCTATCGACGAGTTTCGAACTTGCTACCATGACAGCATTGACGGATGTCAATGCCGTAAACCCTTACCCGGCTCTTTATTGGATTCTGCCAACGTCCACAACATCGATCTTCTTTGCAGTTTTATGGTGGGAGATAGGTGGCGGGACATGGAAGCCGGAACCATTGCAGGTTGTAAAACGATCTTTGTAGACTATGGATACGACGAAAAACAGCCAGAAAACATAGACTTTAGCGTGCAGTCATTGGCAGAAGCAGCGAATATTATTTTAGGAAATTGACATGAAAAAAGTGGAAGATCTGAAGGTTCAAATTTTTGCAGATGGTGCTGATAAAGTCGGCATGCTGGAAATGTATGCGAAGCCGTATATCAAAGGGTTAACGACTAATCCGACGTTGATGAAGAAAGTTGGCATCACCGATTACCGTGCCTTTTGCAAGGACATACTTACATCTATCAAAGACAAACCCTTGTCTTTTGAAGTGTTCTCGGACGACTTCTATGAAATGGAACGGCAAGCGATGGAAATCGCCAGTTGGGGCGATAACGTGTACGTCAAAATTCCGGTGACCAATACCAAGCAGGAGACGTGCTACGCCTTGGTTAGAAAACTGGGAGCAAGAAATGTAAAAATGAACGTCACAGCCATCATGACATTGGAACAAGTGCGCGATGTTGTGGCCGCACTCAATCCGCATGTGCCGAGCTATGTTTCGGTTTTTGCCGGTCGAATTGCCGATACTGGCTACGACCCTTTGCCTATGATGGCCGCTGCAGTCGCGATGCTTAAAGTAGCACCGGCGGCAGAACTGATTTGGGCTAGCCCTCGCGAATTGTTGAATATTTTTCAAGCGGACGATATTGGCTGTCATGTAATTACCGTGACTAATGATATTTTGAAAAAGCTGCAGTTAGTGGGATACGATTTGAATCAGTATTCACTTGACACAGTCAAGATGTTCTATGATGATGCGGTGGCAGCAGGGTTTAAGCTTTAATTTGTATAAGTGAAGATTGTCCTGAGCCAGCAATGAGAAAAATATTCAATGTAACAATTTTTCTCACTGTAGGTGTATTGGGTGGTGCCTATGCCCAAACGCCACCCCCCCTAGGCACCACCCAATACACCTACAAGCTCAGCCTCCTCATCGACTTTAAAAAGCGCGAGAAAATTCTCAAGGCCAATGGCGAAGAGCCCTCGGTGTTTGACACAGCGCTCTCCAAGCTCAGCGGCGCTATCCACGCGGCTGACGTGGTGGACACGGTGGAGCGCAAGGCCAACCAGATCAAGATCACCTCCGTCGCCAGCCCGGTGGGCGTGCTCAGCGTCTTGGTGGCGGACAAAAAGTACAAGCGCCAGTCCATCAGCGTGCCAGAGGGCGGCGCCTACCGCACCACCTTTTATTACGAAGAGCGGGGCGATGGCCCACGTACCACCTCGGTGCTGGACTACAAAAAGCAAAGCGCTATTTTTTACACCGGCAGCAAAGTGGACAGCACCGAAAAGCTGAGCGGCGACACGCAAGACATGCTGAACGTGCTGTACGAAGGCGTAGGCCGCAAAAAAGCGGTGGCGGATTTTTCGATCAATTCGTCCAAAGGTTTCCAAAAAATGCAGTTCACCCCGGCGGAAATCTGGGACATTACCGTAGGCGATAAAAAGCTAAAAGCCCGCCGCTACGCCAAGCGCGTGGACAAAAACGACACCGCGACCTTCGAGATCTGGATAGACGAAGCCAGCAAAATGCCCGTGCGCTACCAGGTCGGCCTCAACGACACTTACGCCGCGACGATATTGGTGGAGTTGCAGGGGGTTAAGTAGATTGGCGGAGGTTTACAAACCAAGGTACTGACGTACCGCGCTTTCTAGCCGTGCCATATCGTTAGGTGACAGCTCTCCGATGTGTTTTCCGGCCCTTGTTTTGTCCGCAGCCCGATACTGATATACCAGCGCCACCGAGGTGTCGCCCGCCGAGGGCACTGCCACGGCCACTGGTTCATACGCCCTGGCGGACGAAGAGAGTGGGACGATCCCAACGGTGCGAAACTGCTTATTGAAAGGCGTCAGTGACAGCACTACGCAGGGACGTGCAACCCCCTGTTGCTCGCTGCCCCGCGCTGGCTCCAGATTGAACCGGTAAATTTGACCGCGTTGGAATTCCATAATTTGCCAGCCTTAGGTGGGAATGCCGTCAAGCCCGTCAGCGATGGTGGCATCCCATAGTTTTTCGTCTGCAATAGCCTCGGCATTGGCTGGGTCATTCATAAAGGCAGCAGCAATCGCCTCGAGCGCTTGCTCGCGGCTCGCCAGGGCTTGCTGCATGTATACCTCTATCTCCCGACTGCGCTCGCCTGCAGGTACGACGGCATTAAAACGCTGGAGGGTTGGCGCAGAAATGGAGTAAGAGGCTCGTAGCGTAGTGGCAGCCATGATAAAGTTCCTTTTGAGATGCGCAGTATTACTGTGTAGTGTGTAAAGTATAGGCGTTTTCTTTAATGTGATGAGTGGGCTTGACGGTATTGACTTCGATGTCTGGATAAATCCTGGCGAACGCTATTTCGGCTTGAACCGCTCGAAGAACTGAGCGGGTGAGAGTATTTCTATCCCTTCGTATGCTTGCACATCCTTCAGATCTGGGTCGCCTGAAATGAGGATGCTTGCGCCTGAATCGATGGCAAGCGCGATAAATTTGTCGTCGGTTTTGTCTCGGCTGACTTCCGCTGCCGCCCTTACTTCAAAGCCTTGGATTGATTGCGCAATCTTGACCAGGTGACGTAAGCGGCCAGAATCGCCGAAATATCGGTCAAATTTTGGCCGCGCTATGCGTGTTTCGAGTTCATGCCAGGTGTCTTGATTTTGGGCGATCACAAAATGCTCGACGGCCAGTGCCAGAACCTGAGCGGTCTTGGATTGGGGGAGCAGGCCCGCGCTAATCAGGACATTGGTATCAATGACGATGAATGCGGGTTTAGTCTTCATTCAGCATGCGCAAGACAGTGTCTTCCGTTAAGCCCTCTTGGGCGGCTGTATCGCTCATGGTTGATAGGTGTAAGCGCATGGAATCTGCGGCGTCTTGGCCACGGAGCGGGTAGTTTTCGCTAATGAGTGCGGCAACATGAAACGGGATGGTTTGCATAGTCGCTTGATAGTCTTGATACGACAGGACGACCGCTACAGGCCGGCCACGGCGCGTGACGGTGACAGGCTGGCGCTGGGAAGCGTCGATAAGCGTCCCAAATTGGTTTTGCGCGTCAAGCGAGGTCATGGTGAGCATGTTGCGAACTCCTTGTATTAGTCGTTACAGCCATTATAGCTGTTTCGGAAACCTAAACATGTTTCCGATTTACTTCTGAGTTGGGTTAACTATGATGGCTACGTTAGCTAACATGCCTGGGATATCTTTATCAAAACGATCTCTTCTGTCGAAGTACAAAATCGCTTTGGGTCCATCCACAGGCACTACAGCATGGGGTCGCTGTAGAAAACGGAATTTAAAGCACGCTAAGGACTACTGGCGGCCGGAATCCAGCGGTAAAGCGTAGGAACGGACACGCCTAGGTTCTTGGCCACGTCTTTGGGCGGAACGCCGCTGGCCAGTAATTTCTTGGCCGATTCGATCTTGCTGTCGGTCATCTTGAGCTTGCGGCCACCCCTTCGGCCAAGTTTTCGGGCGACTTCCAGCCCAGCACGTGTGCGCTCAACAACGAGTTCGCGCTCCATTTCGGCTAGGCTAGCCATGACATGGAAGAAAAACCGCCCGGACGGCGTGCCGGTGTCGATGGAATCGGTAAGGCTTTTGAACTGAACGTTTTGCTTGTGCAGTTGTCCAACCAGATCGACCAATTGTTTGACGCTACAACCAAGGCGATCAAGCTTGCAAACTACCAGGGTGTCGCCTTCGCGCAGCATTTCCTGTGCCTTGGCCAAGCCCGGGCGATCGGCCCGCGTACCGCTCACCTTGTCCTCAAAGACCTTCTGGCACCCGGCCTTTGTCAGTGCGTCCCGTTGCAGATCAAGGTTCTGATCCTGTGTTGAGACCCGCGCATAGCCGATCAACATCACATTACGGCTCCACCCCATTGTTGTCTTCGCTGTGGTCATCGGGCATGAACTCGACGTGCATGGCGGTAACGAAGGTTTGTGCCTGTGCCACCATTTCCCGTGCGTCGCTCAGTTCAACCGAGTCGCCCTTGTAGTCGGCAACCAACCGGATTTCTTCAGCACGTTTCAACAGACGCCCTAGGTCTTTTGAAACAGGTCCGTTCTTAATGAGGTGTTCGCTGAAAGCATTAATGAGGCCGCTGTGCGTCTTGCCAATGTCTGCTCTGACGGGAGAACCCGAAGCCAGCAACGCAGCGCGGGCGGCATCGAACATCGCGTAATAGGCGCGGTTGCATGCGCCGTCTACATCACCCAAATCTAGCAAGGCCCGCGCCGACGAACACGCTCGGTCAGCCTTTGCCATCAAGGCAATGGGTGTCAATTGATTGCTCACAATCGAAACCCCTCGCTAGCGATGTTCCGAAGCAGAGCGGGATTCGAGTAACTTTCCGGGTGCTCCCATTCATCAAGCCAGACCGGTAGTGGAGAGATGTTGATGCCCGTTTCAAGCAGTACGTCAAAAGCCACATCGGCCATTGCCAGCTTGGTGGTCAGGAATCGTTGATGTTCGCCACTCAGGATCACAGCGACATCGGCGTCGCTCTCGGGGCGATGGGTTCCACGCGCACGACTGCCGAAGACGATGGCACCTACCATGTCATATTGACCGGCGATTAAGGCAAGGAAACGCCGGACCGCTTCCTCAGTGTCATGGTCAATGTGATCGCGCTTCCCCATACCTATCCTCTTATCAAAACTCGTTGTAATGGTAGTTGATTGAGAATAGCATATCAAGAACTATTTGTGAGAATCGAAGTGCCTTGATTTTGCGTGCCGCATCGGTAACTGGGCGAGGCTTATCAAAAACCTGCGTTTTTAAGAAGAAGGTAACCGATGCCCCGCCGCTCCATACTTTGCGCAACCGAGCGCGATAACCTCCTGGCCATCCCCGCAGCCGGGGACGCGTTAATCCGCTTGTACACCTTCAATGAGCTTGCTTGAGTCATTTCCCTGCCCCTTTAAGGGAGGGATTGGGGTGATGATAGTGATATTTCATTCACATTGAAAATGTGAACACATATCTTTTCATGATATTCTTTAGCATGGATTCACAAAGTTCACCAGCGATTGGTTTGGAATATTTGCTTGGCTTAGATGGCAATATCGAAGTCCAAAATGAAGCAGGCTTCTGGGTCAAGATGGAAGTTTCGCGAGTGACCGTATCGGCAGAACGACCGCACGGCATCCGGTACAGCCTGACGCTGCATGCGCCAGACAACACCCGGCTGATTGGTTTCGATAATGCCCATAGCGTGAAGCCGCAAGGTTCGCGCTTCAAGCATGCAGGCAAAAGGTTTCCCTATGACCACCGCCATCGTCACGCGCTGGACGAAGCTGTGATCTACGAATTTGACACTGCCTACCAGTTGGTCAGTGATTTTTATGCTGAGGTGGATCGCGTTTTAAAGGAGATCGGTTTATGAACAAGGTATTGAGGTTCGGTATTGCCCCAGTGCCTGTGCAGCGCGCGCGCTCGCTGGCTATTGCCGCGGGAACACGCCAACGAGCCAAGGGTGATCCTGACGTGTGGTTCCCCACGGTGACCGCCATGACGCGCGTACTGTCAGATGAAAACATGGCCTTGCTCAAGTTCATTCGTGAGCATCATCCAGAGTCCATGGATGCCTTAGCCAAGGCGGTGGGGAAACATGCGCCCAACGTATCGCGGTCGCTGCACACCATGGCCCAGTATGGTTTGGTCAAGCTCACCAAACAGGGCCGCATGGTGATTCCGCAGGCTACCTCCCAGCGAGTAACGGTTGATTTTTCCTGGGGTGATTGACCTTAAGCTCCCCCAAAGCAGCCCTTAAACAGTTTCGCTACGCTGTCCTCCAAACTGCCACCGGCCAGGCTGATATGCGCCTCGGCAGGCGAGGGCGCCTCATAAGGGCTGTTGATGCCCGTCATATTGGGTAGTTGGCCGCTGCGGGCTTTTTTGTACAGGCCTTTGGGGTCGCGCTGCTCGCACAGGGCTAGCGGGGTATCGACAAACACTTCCACAAAGTTTTCTTCGCCAATCAGGCGGCGCGCCATCTCGCGCTCGGCCCTAAAGGGGCTGATAAATGCGGTCAGCACGATCAGGCCGGCGTCCATCATCAGCTTGGCCACTTCGGCCACGCGGCGGATGTTTTCTACGCGGTCTGCATCGGTAAAGCCCAGGTCTTTGTTCAGGCCTTGGCGCACGTTGTCGCCATCCAAAATATAGGTGCGCATGCCTTGCGCATGCAGGGCTTTTTCCAGGGCGTTGGCGATGGTTGATTTGCCCGAACCAGACAAGCCGGTAAACCAGATAACGCGGCCCGCGTGGCCGTTGAGGTGCTCGCGCGCGCTGCGTGTGATGCTGAGCGCTTGGCGGTGTACGTTTTGTGCGCGGCGCAAGTTATGCCGCACCATGCCCGCTGCCACCGTGGCATGGCTAAACCGGTCCACCACAATAAAGCCGCCCAATACTTTGGATGCTTCAAAGTGGTCAAACACCACCGGCTTGCCCAGCGCCAAGGTGCAAACTGCGATGTCATTGAGCCCCAGTTGGCGGCAGCTTTCCTGCGCCAGGGTGTCGATATTGATGCGGTGTTTGATGTTGGTGATAGACGCGCCCGCCCATTGGCTGGCTAGCTTAATTTCGTAACTGCGCCCGATCAGGCCGGGCTCTTCATGCATCCAAATGAGCGTGGCTTCAAACTGGTCCGTCATTTGCAGGGGCGCGTCTGCGCCTGACAAGACATCGCCGCGCGAGACATCGATATCGCGGTCCAGCACCAGGGTGACGGCGCGGCCTGCGCTGCAATCGGGCAAGTCGCCACCCATGGTGTGGATATGCGCCAATTGCGCAATCTGGCCCGATGCGGTGACGCGCAGCGCGTCGCCCACCGCCAGTGCGCCTGCCGCCAGCGTGCCGTTCAGACCGCGCGCTCCATCCGGCAAACGCGTAACCGACTGAACTGGAAACACCGCGCCCGCTATTTCGCCCGACGCGCTTTGTGGCAAGGCCACGGTTTCCAGATAGTCCAGCAAGTTGGGCCCTTGGTACCAGGGCATGCGGCTAGAGGGCCGGGTCAGGTTGTCGCCTTGCAGCGCAGACAAGGCGATGGCAGTGATGCTGGCAAAACCCAGGGCCTGCGCCATGGTGCCAAAGCTGCGTTCAATGGCATGGAACACCGCCGCATCAAAACCCACCAGGTCCATTTTGTTAATGGCCAGCACCACATGGCGTATGCCCATCAGCGAGACCAGATGCGCATGGCGCCGAGTTTGGCTGAGCAGGCCCAGGCGGGCATCCACCAGCAGCAGCGCCACATCGGCGGTGGAGGCGCCGGTGACCATATTGCGCGTGTACTGCGCGTGGCCCGGCGTGTCGGCCACGATAAAACTGCGCTTGGGTGTTGAGAAATAGCGGTAGGCCACGTCGATGGTGATGCCTTGTTCCCGCTCTGCCGCCAGGCCGTCTACCAGCAAGGCGAAGTCGATGTCATCGCCCTGGGTGCCGTGGCGTTTGGAGTCTTGTTGCAAGGCGGCCAGTTGGTCGTCGGGCACTTGATGCGTTTCCCACAGCAAGCGGCCAATCAGCGTGCTTTTGCCGTCGTCCACACTGCCGCAGGTGATAAAGCGCAGCAGTTCTTTGTCCGCTTGGCGTGCCATCCATTTATCCACGGATACATCTACCCGTTGTGATCTTGGGTCTTTTATGGAGGTAGATTTTTTCGGGCGTGCCATTAAAAATAGCCCTCTTGTTTTTTCTTTTCCATGCTGCCCGCGCTGTCGGTGTCGATCTTGCGGCCCTGGCGCTCCGAGTCGCGGGCGTTGATCAATTCGCCCAAAATGTCTTGCGGTTTTTGCGCCATGGATTCGACCGCGCCGCTAAGCGGGTAGCAGCCCAGGGTACGAAAGCGCACGGTGCGGATTTCTATTTTTTCGTGCGGCTGCAAGCGGCAGCGCGCGTCGTCCACCATCATGGTCATGTCCTTGCGCACCACCACCGCGCGTGGCTTGGCAAAGTACAGCGGCACCACCGGCAGTTCTTCTTGGCAGATGTATTGCCATACGTCTAGCTCGGTCCAGTTGGACAGCGGAAACACGCGGATGCTTTCGCCCGCGCTTTTGCGGGTGTTGTACAGATTCCAGAGTTCGGGGCGCTGGTTTTTAGGGTCCCAGCGGTGGCTGGCGCTGCGAAACGAAAACACCCGCTCTTTGGCGCGCGACTTTTCTTCATCGCGCCGCGCGCCGCCAAACACCAGGTCAAAGCCGTGTTTATCCAGCGCTTGCTTGAGGCCCTCGGTTTTGGTGATGTCGGTGTGCAGCGCCGAGCCGTGGTCAAAGGGGTTGATGTCGCGGGCGATGGCGTCGGGGTTGGTATGCACGAGTAATTGCATGGCGCTTTCTTGCGCCACGCGCTCGCGGAACAAATACATTTCTTCAAACTTCCAGCGCGTATCCACATGCAAAAGCGGGAAGGGCGGCGGCGCGGGATAAAACGCTTTGCGCGCCAAGTGCAGCATCACGCCGCTGTCTTTGCCGATGGAATAGAGCATGGCCGGCTTATCGGATTCGGCCACCGCTTCGCGCAGGATATGAATGCTTTCGTCCTCTAGGCGCTGCAACTGCGGGGCTTTGGTGTGCAGGCTGGGCGTGTTGCGCAGGCGCTGGGGTTGTGAGGGCGGCAGCACCGGGCGGTAGGCCTGCGGGTAGATATGGATGTGGGCATTGCCGGTCCAATCCCGCAAAAAGGCTGTCAGCGCGCCGTGGGTAAACAAGGTGATGGCTTTGCCGATATGGTTTTGCAAAGCAACGATGCTTTGCCACACGCTGTCCGCATCGTCCTTACCCAGCGGTAGCCACCAGCGCGCGCCACGGGCGTCGTTGGCAAAAACGCAGCTAGCGCCACCCGGCAACTGGCCCAGCTCGGCAAACACTACGCGCTGCCGCTGCCTGCGCGCTTGGGCCAGCGCCCAGTCCAGCACCAGGCGGTTGGGGGCGCGGGCTAGTTCGTCTGTCAGATTGTTTTCGGAGATTTCTGGCGGCAAGAGGTCAAGTGACTGAACCCGCCGCTCGGTTGCCCGTTTGTTGTTGACCTGGCCCAGGCTTTGGAGCTGGGAATGCGCTAAAGCCAAGTCCCACACCTGCGGGGCGTCTAGGCCGAACAGAGAGGGGTTTGGGTTTGTCGCAATTTGATGCATCAAGGATATTTTGCATCAACCCAGTCTAATATTTCAACATATATGAAGAAATTCCTATAAATTTTCATTTCGCGTCATTTTGGTGGTAATTTAAGGTCTCGTGGTGTGCAGCACGCTAACCCCACTTTCCAGACGGCCCGCGCAGCCCATGATTGGCGCTTTGAATCTTGCAGCCATATAGCCTTGTTCTTACCAATCCTCCTTCACCGCCATCACCGCATCGCGTCCCGCAGCAGCGCGGCCTGCTAGCCAGGCGGTCAGGGTGCCCGCGGCGATGACGGCTGCGGCCAGGGCTAAAAGGCGCAGCAGCGGCACTTGCATGTCCATGCTCCAGTGAAAGCTTTGCGGGTTGACCACATAGACCAGTACCGCTGCCACCCCAAGGCCCAGCACTGTGCCGGCGATGGCCCCGAGTGTGGTCCAGGCGGCGCCCTCAAGGGCCAGCACTTGAAGCACTTGCGCTCGGGTTAGGCCCAAATGCAGCAGCAAGCCAAACTCTTTGCGCCGCGCCAGCACCTGGGCGCTAAAGCTGGCCGCCACGCCAAATAAGCCGATGCCAATCGTCACGGCTTGCAGCCAGTAAGTGACCGCGAAGCTGCGGTCAAAAATATCCATGGTCCGGCTGCGTATTTCTTGCGCGGAGCCAAATTCCAGCAGGCTGGCAGCGTCCTCTTCCTTTGCGCTCCTATCCCCCATGGCATTCGCAAGACCGCGAATCGCTTGCTCCACCTCGCCGCTGTCCGCGCCAGCGGTCAGCCACAGCGCCAAATCATTAACCCGCGCGTCATCACTCAGGAGCGCAAAGTCGCGGCTGTCTATGACTACGGTGCCAAACTGCCGCGCATAGTCGCGCCACACGCCGGCCACAAAGTAGCGTGGCGGGTCTATGCCCTGCTTTGTTTTCGGGGCTATTGCCTGCGCTAGAGGCGCGAACTCGCTGCCAGCGCGCGCGCCATACAAGTCCACCATGGCTTCGCTGACGTACACCGCCAAAAAACCGGCGGGCGCGGGCAAGGCCGGGGCCAGCAGCGGCAGGTCGGTAGCCACCGCCGCCGTATTTGCGCTTTGTGTTTCGCGCAATGGCCGCACCAGCAGCGCTACGGGCGGGCGCGTGCTGTCGAAGGTCAGCGGCATGCTGCGCTGCGCGCGCAAACGATCCACCCCCGGCAAGGCGCGAATTGCTTGTACCAGTTGCGGGTCAAAGTAGGCGTGTTCGCTACTACCTGTGCTGCCCGACGTGCGCACATACAAGGCCGCAGGCAGCACCGTGTCCAGCCATTGCAACATCGAGCCCCGAAAGCTGCCCACCATCACCGTTAGCGCCACCGCCAGGCTCAGCGAGGCGACCACGCCGCTTACCGCAATCGCCGCACCTGCCCGCATGCGCCGCGCGCGCTCCACTGCCAGTAATGCCAGGGGCTTGTGCGCAAGCATTGGTGCCACGAGGTTCAACAGCCAACCCACCAACGCGGGCAGGGCAATGATGCCGCCCAGCAGTATCAAAGCCACGCTGATGTAGGCCGCCAGCGGCACGCCGCCAATCGGTGGCAGCATTGCCAGCAATACGCCAGCGGCGAGCAAAGCCAGGCCTGCGCTGGCGTGCCCACCGCCTTGCGCAGACAGGCCCAAACCTTTGAGCGTTTGCGCCGGTGCCATACGCGCCGCCATGCGCGCCGGCCACCAGGCCCCGACCAAGGCCGCCAGCACGCCCAGCGCACCAAACACCAAGGCCGCGCCGCCACTCCATTGCAGCGCAGGCATAGCCCCAGAAAAATAGCCACCACCCAAATCGCCGCCCAACATGCGCAGCGCCAGCATCGCCAGGCCAGTGCCCAGTGCAATCCCCAGCACGCTGCCCAAAAGGCCCAAAGTGCCCGCCTCCAGCAGGATCAAAGCCCAACGCTGGCGCGGATCCAGGCCCAGCACGCCGAGCAAAGCCAGGGGCTGCGCGCGCCGCGTCACGCTGAGCGCCAGCACCGAATACACCAAAAACCCGCCGGTAAACAAAGCCACCAGCGCCAGCACCGTCAGGTTCACCCGGTAAGCGCGCGAAACATTGTCCATACGCGCAAGGGCCTGACCGGGCTCGGCCAGCACCGCGTCCGCAGGCCAATCGGGCTGGGCTTGCAGCTGCGCCATAAACGCAGCGCGGTCCACGCCGGGGCGCAGTTGCATATCCACGCGGCTGAGCTGGCCCAACATGCCAAAAAGGGTTTGCGCGCTCGCCACGTCCATGACTGCCAGCGGCGCACCACCCGCCGCGACACGGCCCGCCAAGCGCAGGCTTTGCCATTGCATGCCTTGTTGCAGGCGCACTGTTGTTGCGGCGTCGCTTGGTTCGGAAAAAGCGCGTGGCTCGGTACGTGCACCTTGGCTCGCGTCTGATGGCCCTGTCGAACCAGTGCTTGCACCGACACCGTCAGGTACTTTCTCACCAAGTTCTACATTGGAAGCGCTTGGCGGCATCAAAGCTGCGCGCGCTGCGCTGTTTAAGAACACTGCATCAGGGGCAAACACATCGAGGCGCCCGGCATCGCTGTCCGGCAGCGGCAGCACCTCAGGCGTGATGCCCGCCACTTGCAAAGCGTCGACCCCCAGCACGCGAATGGGAAGTTTGTTACTGCCTTGCAAAGGCCCGTCGCCACGCGCTTGGGGAAGCAGCGCATAGGTATTGATTTCAATCACCGGCGAGGCGCTTTGCACATCCGGGTGCCGCATCAAGCGGCCATACAGCGCCTCGTCGATGACGGGTCGGCTGCGGCCTTGCACTTGCACATCGGCTTGACCGGCCACGCTGCGCATGCCGCGCGCAAATTCATCCAGCGCCGAGGCATTGATCACATGCACCGCAAACGCCAGCGCAACCCCCAGCATCACGGCCACCACCGCCGCGCCATTGCGCCAGGGGTGATGGCGCAATTCCTGCCAGGAAAAGCTAGTAAAGAGTGGCCAGATTGCGTTGGGCATGGCCCGATTGTCGCGGCCCCGGACACGCAGCCATGGATTGCCACGGCCTTTGGCCTCGCAATGACCCCCATCCCGTCACTGCGAGGAGCGCCAGCGACGCGGCAGTCCACATCGGCACAACGCGCTGCCATTGCGCTGCATGCGTCATACCAATGTCGGGTTACCCGCGCGGGGTATGATCGCGGCTTCACCGGGGGTGTCTGGCGCAAGCTGGACTGAGAAATACCCCATGAACCTGATCTGGGTCATGCCAGCGTAGGAAGTGTGATGGGGAAAATGCCGTGATTGCGTGGCCTCTTTTTCGTTTCATGCATCCATGCTGGATTGTTTTGAAACGTTAAAAAAGGTATTCCATGCAACACGGCATTTTTTTGTTTTCACGGCGCAAGGTGCTGGTCACTACGCTGCTAGGTGGCGCATTGATGGGCGCGCACTTTGCCAGCGCAGCCCAAGAATTGCGGGTGCTGACGCACAGCTCTTTTGGTGTGCCCAAGCCCCTGTTGGCGCAGTTTGAAAAAGAGGCGGGCGTGAAGCTGCGTATTAGCAAAGCGGGCGATGCCGGTGAAATGCTCAACAAGCTGATCCTGACCCGCAAAGCGCCGATTGCTGATGTGGTCTATGGCATCGACAACACCCTGGCCGCTAAAGCGATTGCCGCGGATGTACTGGATGCCTACAGCGGGCCGGCCAGCCAGCGCGCTGCCGCCCAAACCTTGCCCGCGCCTTTGGTCCCCGTGGACTACGGCTATGTGACGATTAATTACGACGTGCAATGGTTTGCCAAACGCAAACAGACATTGCCCAACAGCTTGGAAGAACTAGCGCAGCCCGCCATGGCCAGCTTGCTGGTGGTGCAAAACCCGGCCACTTCGAGCACTGGTTATGCATTTTTGTTGGCGACAATTGGCGCCATGGGCGAGGAAAAAGCCCTTGATTGGTGGGCGCGCATGCGCAAGGGCGGCGTGAAGGTAGCCAAGGGTTGGAGCGAGGCCTACTACACCGATTTCAGCCGCGCCGAAGGCGGCGCACGTCCCCTGGTTGTCAGCTATGCCACCAGCCCCGCTGCCGAATTGTTTTACAGCAAAGAAAAGCTGACGCAGCCGCCCACTGGTAGCCTCAGCCTGCCCGGCGCGGTGTTCAAGCAAGTGGAGGGCG
>Ga0214919_10002949_pt1 | contig 26248 bp, 22 predicted proteins | sample LL1503_MetaG_FD_177994 | JGI IMG/M metagenome (GOLD analysis project Ga0214919, IMG submission 177994) | Freshwater microbial communities from Lake Lanier, Atlanta, Georgia, United States - LL-1503 | ecosystem: Environmental > Aquatic > Freshwater > Lake | place: USA: Georgia | collected...
GTCGTTATACCCGAAACTTTTCCAATGGGAATGAGCGAAAGTATCGTATTGGCAGTATACCATTTTTCAAAAGAATTTTGCAGCAAAAAGACTTTGGAATGGTCATCAAGGACAACAATTTTTAAAGTATTTCTATAGCTAACAATGTTAGTTAAATTAGTAATGGTATGGTCTGCACGTTTGCCTGTTGCCCATATTACATTGGCGGCTTTGTGTCCTTTTTCGATTAAATAATCAAATGCCTTTTCTAAATCGGTTTTGTCTTGGTTTGGCGTATAAACAATCTCAATGGGATATTGTTTTTCTTTGTAATACTTGGCATCAAAACCTCTGTCAAAATCGCCTAATAAAACATCTACTTTGATGCCCAATTCCAAAACACGTTCAATAGCAGAATCCAAAACAATTACTAATGGTGACCATTCTAGCAGTTGTCCTAATAATTCGGAACTACACATTTCACCATTGGCAATAATCAATGCGGGTTCTTGGTCGTCGCGAACGATATGATGTGATGACATGAGATTTCAGATTTCAGATTTCAGATTTCAGATTTCAGATTTTGTAATAACAATATTTAGTTGAAACAATCTTCAAACTTCTGATTTCCAAAAAGTTTTCAAAAATACTACTTTTCAATTATTGAATTACATAATTCTTTACATCAGTTTCAGAAAGGTTGAAATAACCTAGAGCAAAGTTGTTACTATTGGTTTGATTAATAATATTACCACGAACAGTTGCAGGTGGCGTTGAAAAAGGACCATTGCTTCCAACAGAAATTAGTAATAATTTATTCATATACTCATAATATCGTTTTGAAATGCCATAAATTGTAATGTCTAGTTGGTCACCAGTGCCAATGTCTTCATTCATATACAATCCAAAATTTTGGTTTCCATCGGTAAGTTCATCATCATCAACTTCAAAAGTTGGTATTACAGCAATATTTGATTTGTATTTGAACATATAATAGTTTTCTATGTTGGCTGGATCATCAAAAAATGATTTGATTTCAATATCATTACCTAATCCGCCATTATTTTTTTGTTCAATAGTGGTAATTGGACTTACACTTTTTAAAGTTTCAGTGGCTGTGTAGGTTTGTCCATTTAGAATAACGGTTAAGACATAAGTCTCATCTAATTCTGGGACAAATGTTGAGCAGTTGTAAACACCTGTGTTTGGGGTAGTTTCAATGAAATTAAAAACCACATTATCACTATTGGTCACTACTACACTAGCGCCAGAAACTGTTGGAATTGTGCTATCATAAAAACCAGTTGTGGTTGATAATTTTATTTGTTGTTCGTTGCCCAGAGTTCCTTTTTGCCATTGAATAGAGCCGTCAATGACCAATCTTGGTGCTGCAGTTTCTAAATCTACTTTTATGACATCTTCGCAACTTGTTAATAGTGCAATCAAAATAAAAAGTATTGTGAATTTATAGATTTTCATGATATTAAAATTTAAAGTTGTAACTAACACCTGGAACAATTCCGAAGATGGATAATCTTATGGCTTCATTGGCACCCGTATCCACATTTTGTCTAAACGATATGGAAGCAGCATTTTTTCTTCCATATAAATTATAAATAGAGAAAACCCATTCACTTTGCCAGCCTTTTTTCTTAGTTGGTTTTGGTGTATAAGTAGCCGAAATATCCAGGTGATGATAAGTTGGTAATCTATCTTCATTTCTAAGACCATAGGTAGGAATGGTAATTCCTTGGTATTCATATTGTCCATTTGGAAAGGTGACAGGTTGACCCGTTTGTAGCACAAAATTGGCTCCAAAAGTCCATTTGGGATTATAGTTATAGGAACTTGTAACCGAAAGATTATGCAGTTTGTCATAACCAGAACGGTACCAATTTCCATTATTTATTCCTGGTTCGTTGGCATTTCTTCCTGGAGTTCTTTGTTCTGATTTTGATAAAGTATAGGATATCCATCCATAGAGATTACCTGAATTTTTTCTCAACAAGAATTCAATTCCATAGGATCTCATTTCACCATTCAAGATTGCTTGTTCTATAGCTTCATTAGCAATTAAATCAGCGCCATCAATGTAGTCAATTCTGTTTTTTACTTTTTTGAAATACGTTTCCACTTCTAGAGAATAGTTATCCTCTTTAAAATTTCTAAAGTAACCTAATGCGACTTGATCAGCAATTTGAGGTTTGATGTACTGATCACTTGGTGTCCAAATATCCAAGGGTGTTGGCGATGCTGTATTTGAAATCAATTGAAGATATTGCGCCATTCTGTTATAGCTTGCTTTTATGGATGTATTATCATTTAATTGATGGGATGCGGCAAAACGAGGTTCTAAATTATTGAAACTCTCTATAACTTTATTTTTGTCATAGAATTGGGTGTCAATTGGTGTAGCTTTTTCATAAATCTGTAATTCTTGATTGAATACTACAGGTTGATTATTCTCATATAAATTTACGGTTGAACTTCCTAAACGATAAAACCTACTAAATCTTATACCATAGGAGAGTGATAACTTGTTGGATATTTTTTGTTCCGCATCAAGATATACTGATGGTTCAAAAGCATATTTTTTTTCTAATTGTTTGTAATTTATTCCTGATTCAGAATTTGAAGGTTCGATAGTGCCTGGGTTGAAGTCATAATAAATACCACTTACACCATAGTTTAATTTTACTTTATCTGTAACATAATATTTGAAATCATATTTGATATTATAATTTTTGATGCCAGAATTCCAAAGGAAACCAATTAAATCTAAATCTAATCCATAATAGTAATCACTATATATTGCTGATAGATTAGAAAATAATTTATCTGAAAATAAATGATTCCAACGCAAATTTAAGGTTGCATTTCCGTAGGTATTTATGAAGTTATTATTGATATTAAAAACATCTCTTCCAAAATATCCTGAAAGGAATAAATTATTATTTGAGTTGAGTTTATAATTCAATTTGGTATTCAAATCATAGAAATAAGCGGAGTTAGGATTGTCTGAAAGTTTTAAAAACAGATGTGCATAAGAACCTCTACCAGCAAAAAGAAAAGATAATTTATCTTTTACAATTGGGCCTTCAGCAAGTAGTCTACTAGAAATTAAGCCAATACCACCATTCATACTGAATTTGTTGCTATTGCCATCTTTTTGATAAATATCTAACACAGAAGAAATTCTTCCGCCATAGCGAGAGGGAATCCCTCCTTTATACAATTTTAAATCTTTTATAGCATCGGGATTAAAAACGGAAAAGAACCCAAAAAGGTGTGATGAATTAAAAATAGTAGCTTCGTCTAATAAAATTAAGTTTTGGTCGGCACCACCACCACGCACATTAAAGCCAGATTGTCCTTCGCCAGCATTGGTAACGCCAGGTAACGTTAATAATGCTCTAATAATATCCACTTCGCCAAGTACCACTGGAATTTTTTTGATAGTTGCTGTGGAAAGGTTATGGACACTCATTTCAGGTTTGCGAATATTAGTAGCTGTTTTTTCGGTGTTAATGACTACTTCATCTAAAGCTTGACCAGTTTCTGTTAAATTGAAATTTTTCTTACTGTCATTTTCTAAAGAAATTGTTTCTTCAAGGGTTTCATAACCCACATAGCTTAGTTGGATATTATAAGTTCCTTTTGGTACGGTTAAAGAATAAAACCCATACTCATTGGTTATAATGGTTGCTTTTTTTTCGGGAATATAAATATTGACACCTATAAGCGTTTCGTTTGTTTTTGAATCTGAAATGACTCCGCTAATTGTGAATTTTTCTTGAGCTAATGAACTTATTGTTCCTAGAATAAAAAATGATAAAAGAATAATTTTTTTAGGCATATAATTTGTTGTTTTGTTTATTGCAATTTTGAAGCACAAAGTACCGAAATGTTACCATAATTTTATGTTAAGCTTAGGTTAATTAGAATTATAATATTATAGGTTTTTAAATACTTTTACAAAATGATTATTGGTTACCTATGAAAAAATATAGTTTTTACTTTTTCTTATTACTTTTTTCTACAAAAGGGTTTGCTCAGTTTGAGTTGCCCAAGAAAACTATAAACATTGCACCAGTTTCAAATAGTTCAGGGCAAGTTACTCCTACTTCTTCAAAATCAATTAAGTATCCAAGTATTTTTGACAAAAAAGATAAATTATTAGAAAATGTTTCTCTAATCAAAAAAAAACCTGAAGAAGAGAAAGGCATCATGGAGAAAGAAAAATTTGAAAGTCCTGCTTCAGCCTACACTCAGAAAATGAATGATCAAATGAAGCGCGAAGGACTAACGCAGGAAATTGTCAACAGTGATATGTTTTTGGGAGAGTTTATTATTACTACATTTAAATTGAATGTGTCTTGTAGAGATTTTGGCGCTATTGATGGTGACAAAGTCAGCATTTGGTTAAATGAAAGTGTTGTTATTCCAATTATTGATTTAGAATCTGGTTTTAAAATGTATCATTTAGAGTTAAAAGAAGGGTTAAATACCATTCAAATTGAAGCTTTAAATACAGGAGAATTATTTCCAAATACTGGACAGTTTGCTTTTTTTGATGGTAATGAAAAGTTAGTCACTAATCAACAATGGACGCTGAATACAAATTATAAAGCCATTGTTAAAATTAGAAAAATTAAAGGAATTGAAGAAAAGGAATAAAAAAAGCGATCATTTGATCGCTTTTTTAAATAATATATAATTTGAAACTAAGATAATTTTTTATCTAAATTGGTTTTCAAAGTTTGCAGGAAATCTTCCGTTGATAAATAATCAGTATCTGTTAAACCATCTGGTTTTACTAACATCGCTAAGTCTTTTGTCATTTGACCAGCTTCAACGGTTTCAATACAAACAGCTTCCAATGCATGACAGAAATCGATTAGTTCTTGGTTACTATCTAATTTTCCTCGGTGTTCTAATCCACGTGTCCAAGCAAATATAGATGCTATTGGATTGGTTGAAGTTTTTCTTCCTTTTTGGTGTTCTCTGTAGTGTCGAGTTACGGTTCCGTGAGCTGCTTCCGCTTCAACCGTTTTTCCATCTGGAGTTACAAGCACAGAAGTCATTAATCCTAAAGAACCAAATCCTTGAGCAACGGTATCCGATTGTACATCACCATCATAGTTTTTACATGCCCAAACAAATCCACCATTCCATTTCATACAAGAAGCAACCATATCATCAATTAATCGGTGTTCGTATGTAATTCCTTCTTTATCAAATTCGGTTTTGTAATATTGTTGGTATACTTCTTCAAAAATGTCTTTAAATCTACCGTCATAGGCTTTTAAGATGGTGTTTTTGGTAGAAAGATATAAAGGCCATTTTTTCGTCAATGCCATTTGGAAAGAAGAATGTGCAAATCCGTAGATACTTTCGTCTGTATTATACATTGACATAGCTACTCCATCGCCTTTAAAATCATAAACATTCCAAGTAGTAGTTTCACCTGCTTCATTAGTAAAACTCATAGTTAAAGTGCCTTTTCCTTTGATTACTTTATCAGTTGCTTTATATTGGTCTCCAAAAGCATGACGACCAATTACAATAGGTTTTGTCCAACCTTGTACATAACGAGGAACATTGCTCATAATAATTGGTTCACGGAATACAGTTCCGCCAACTATGTTACGGATGGTTCCGTTTGGAGATTTCCACATTTCAGAAAGGTTAAATTCTTTAACGCGTTCTTCGTCTGGAGTAATGGTAGCACATTTGATGCCTACATTATATTTTTTGATGGCTTCAGCTGAGTCAATTGTAACTTGATCTTTGGTAGCATCTCTATGTTCTATGCCTAAGTCATAATATTTTATATCTAAATCAAGATATGGAAGGATTAATTGTTCTTTAATAAAGTTCCAAATAATTCTTGTCATTTCATCGCCATCCAATTCTACTACTGGATTGGCTACTTTAATTTTTGCCATTTGTTTTAGTTTATTTTTTTAAAAATTAACGATTGCAAATATAATTAATAAGATAGAAGTTTCATTTATATCATTTGCTAAAACGATTGAATTATGAATTTATTATTTTTAGGTTTAAATAATGAGAAATTCACAATTTTAATCTGTTTTTGATATAAAAAAAAGTCTCGAATATCGAGACTTTTTATGATTACAAAGTATTGAATTATCTTCTTCTTTCTTTGATTTTTGCTTTTTTTCCAGTAAGTTCTCTAAAGTAGTAGATACGAGCTCTTCTAACTTTACCTCTTTGGTTAACTTCTACTTTTTGTAAAGCTGGCATGTTAACAGGGAAAATACGTTCTACTCCAACTGCACCAGACATTTTTCTAATTGTAAAAGTTTCTGTCAATCCAGAACCTTTTCTTTGGATAACAACTCCTTTGAAGAACTGGGTTCTTGTTTTTTCACCCTCTTTAATTTCGTAATAAACAGTGATAGTATCACCAGCTCCGAAAATAGGGAAATCTTTTTTTGTTGATAATTCGTTATTAACGAAATCTACTAAATTTGCCATTTTTAATGCTAATTATGGTTTAAATCTGAGCAACATTCACGGTTTTCGCCAGAGGTTAGTCAAATGTGGGTGCAAATATAGAAAAGAATTGATAATTTACAATTAATAGTTGATATTTTTTTTATTTGTTAAAAGTCTCATTATCAATTATCAATTATTAATTATTCATTGTCAAGTAAATCAGGTCTTCTGTTTTTAGTATGTTCATAAGCCATGTCTTCTCGCCATTTGTCAATTTTAGCAAAATGACCGCTTGTTAAAACATCGGGGACTTTCCATCCTTTGTAATCGGCTGGGCGAGTATAAATTGGTCCAGACAATAAATTATCTTGAAAGCTATCGGTCAACGCTGAGGTTTCATCACTTAGCACTCCTGGGATTAATCTAATAATAGCATCACAAAAAACAATGGCACCAATTTCTCCACCAGAAAGTACATAATCGCCAATTGAAATTTCTTTAGTAATCAAATGATCTCGAACACGCTGGTCAACTCCTTTATAATGTCCACATAGAATAATTACGTTTTCTAGCATCGACATCGAATTTGCCATCTTTTGGTTCAAAGTTTTCCCATCTGGCGACATGTAAATGATTTCGTCGTAATTTCTTTGACTTTTCAAATGGGCAATACAATCATCAATGGGTTGAATATTCATAACCATTCCTGCGCCACCGCCAAATGGATAATCATCAACCGATTTCTGCTTATTAGTCGTAAAATTTCTCAAATTATGAAAATGGACTTCCACCAATCCTTTTTCAATAGCTCTTTTCATGATAGACGCTTCAAAAGGACTTCTTAATAATTCGGGTAAAATGGTGATGATATCTATTCGCATTTGGCAAAGATAATAAGTTTAAAACTTTTCTAATTTTTAGATTCTGTATTTTAATTGTAATTTTGCATCAAATTTTAAAATAATAGTTATGGAAAACGGAATATATGCTAAATTCAATACCACTAAAGGCAGTGTTTTAGTAAAATTAACACATGATTTAACACCTGGAACAGTGGGTAATTTTGTTGGATTAGCCGAAGGGCAATTAGAAAATTCAGCAAAACCAATGGGAAAACCGTATTATGATGGATTAAAATTCCATAGAGTCATTCCAGATTTTATGGTTCAAGGTGGTTGTCCTCAAGGCATTGGAACTGGTGGGCCAGGATATAATTTTGATGATGAATTTCATCCTTCATTAAAACACGATAAACCTGGCGTTTTATCTATGGCAAATTCTGGTCCGGGTAGCAATGGTTCCCAATTTTTTATTACGCATGTGCCTACTTCTTGGTTGGACGGAAAACACACTGTTTTTGGGAATGTTGTTGAAGGACAAGATGTGGTTGATGCAGTAGCTCAAGGTGATTTGATTGATACTATTGAAATTGTTAGAGTAGGAGATGAAGCTCAAAAGTGGAATGCCATAGAAGCATTTAGAACTTTTGAAGGTTCAAGAGCTAAAAGAATTGAAGAAGCAAAAAAAGAATCTGAAGCTGCCATGGAAAAATTAGCTGCTGGATTTGACAAAACAGAAAGCGGTTTGCGTTACAAAATGATACAGATAGGTTCAGGAAAACATGCTGAAAATGGTAAAACAGTTTCTGTTCATTACGAAGGTTCGTTAGAAAACGGAAAAGTATTTGACAGTTCGTATCCACGCAAAAAACCTATCGAATTCAAATTAGGTCAAGGACAAGTGATTGAAGGTTGGGATGAGGGCATTGCTTTACTAAAAGTTGGTGATAAAGCTCGTTTTGTTATTCCTTCCTATTTAGGTTACGGTTCAAGTGGTGCTGGCGGTGTTATTCCACCTGATGCTACTTTGATTTTTGATGTAGAATTAATGGATGTGAAATGATCTTGCTAAAATTAAATCAAACTTATAATCCTGACAGAATTCTGTTGGGATTTTTTTATATATTTACTCAAACCAATAAACAAAAAGTATGAAATATAAAGTAATAGCTTTTATAGTTTTAGCCAACATCGTTTATTCTTGTGCATCCAAATCAAGTGTGCCAACTGCCGTTGCAAAAAAAGAAGATGTAAGCCTAACTCCAATGACTTCTGAATTAGTCGAAGGCAAGTCACTTTATGAAAATAATTGTGCCAGATGTCATCAGCTTTATTCTCCACAAGATTTTAATGCACAAGATTGGAAACCAATTGTAAATAGAATGCAAAAGAAAGCAAATTTATCTGATATAGATGGACAAAAAATTTATAAATACCTTACAATGAAATAATAAAAAATAAATTGTTGAGGTTTTATAAAAAAAAATCCAGAAATTAATTTCTGGATTTTTTTTCCTTAATAGCCTTATAAATATTGAAAAAGGTGAGTATAATAAATGTTATTGGTAATGCTATTTTTATTATTTTAAATTCACCAGATGTATAATTGTCATAGATTATAAACATCCAAAAAATTAAAAGCAGAATGTTTATTTGCAATTTATATTTTACAAAAAAATTCATAGTTTATTAAATATCGTCAAAATCAATATCCGTAAAACTTTTATCAATTTTTGCAGGCTCTGAATTTTCTGTTTCTGAGGTAAATTCTTTTTTGAAATCTTTTTGATGTCTTTCTGAAATCACTTCTTCGCCTTTATGGTTTAAAACATAAGTGGTCATTTCCTCTAAAATTTCCGTAAATGCAGCAAAATCTTCTTTGTATAAATAAATTTTGTGTTTTTTAAAGTGAAACGATCCATCCTCTTCAGTAAATTTTTTACTTTCGGTAATAGTAATGTAATAATCATCAGCTTTGGTAGCTCTCACATCAAAAAAATAGGTCCTTCTGCCGGCTCTTAAAACTTTAGAAAAAATCTCATCTTTTTCTAACATATCATTTTCTCTCATAATTCTTTCGGTCAATAATTAGTGTTTCTATACAGTTCAAAAATGGTAAAATTTTTGTTATCAAACAACATTTAATTTAATTCTTTTTCCGAAAGTTGTTTCAAGTACAATTCAGCATAATAACCTTCTTGGTTTACTAATTGATTATGAGAGCCTTCTTGAATAATTTGTCCTTCGTCTATTATGATGATTTTATCAGCATTCTTGGCTGAGGAAACTCTATGACTCACAATTATGGTGGTTTTGTCTTTTGATATATTTAGTAGATTATTCAGAATTTGCTCCTCGGTTTCAGTATCTACCGCCGAAAGGCAATCATCAAACAACAATATCTGAGGATTTTTAATAATCGCTCTAGCTATCGAAACTCGTTGCTTTTGTCCACCAGAAAGTGTGATACCTCTTTCTCCTAATAGGGTTTCATATTGTTTATTGAAATGAATAATATTATCATGAACTACAGCTTTCTTAGCTGCCTCATATACTTCATTATCAGTAGCATCCTCTTTTCCAAATTTGATGTTGTTTTTAATAGTGTCAGAGAATAGAAAAGCATCTTGAGGCACTATTCCAATACTGTTTCGTAAATCATTTAAATTTACTTCGTCTATACTTTTACCATCAATAGTGATGCTTCCTTCTTTGATGTCATACAATCTTGTTATTAAAGATAATATACTCGATTTACCAGCACCTGTTTTTCCAAGAATGGCTAATGTCTCCCCTTTTTTTACTTTAAAAGATATATTTTGTAGGGCAGTTATTTCAGTATCATCATAGGTAAAAGTTACATTTTTGAATTCAATTTCTCCTGTTATATAACTATTTTCAGTTGCTTTATTTTTGATTTCGGGTTCTATTTTCAAAAATTCATTGATACGTTTTTGCGATGCTTCTGCTTCTTGAACTAACGATGAGACCCAACCAATTGATGCCACCGGCCAAGTAAGCATATTAACATATAAGATAAATTCAGCAATAGTTCCAATGCTCTTTATAGTACCATTTATATACATCATACCGCCAAAATAGATTACTATCAAATTGCTCACACCTATCAAGGCAATCATAAGTGGTCCAAACAAAGATTGTACTCGAGCCAAACCCATACTCTTGGTTTTGCTTTCTTTGGCTAAATCTTCTAAATTATTTTGATATTGTTCTTCCAAAGCATAAGCTTTTACTACGCGAATACCCGAGAATATTTCTTGAGTAAAACTGGAAACTTTGGATAAATATTGTTGAAAGGTTGTGCTGCGTTTATTGATTTCGGTACTTAATTTAAAAATGATATAGGATAAAATCGGCAGCGGGAGTAGCGTGTATAATGTTAATCTTGGTGAAACATTATACATATAAATGATAACCACTGTAAATCGGATAAAAGTATTAATGGTATACATTACTGCTGGTCCAACATACATTCTTACTTTACCAACATCTTCGCTGATACGGTTCATTAAGTCGCCTGTTCTATTGCGTTTATAAAAATTTTGATCTAATACTTCATAATGCTTGAATACTTCATTTTTTAAATCAAACTCTACATGGCGCGACATTACAATTAAGGTTTGTCTCATCAAGAAAGTTAAAATTCCAGCAATCAAAGTTGTTCCAACTATCCAAAAGATGTTTTGAATTAATTCGGTTTTAATCATTTCACTACTCAAGTTGTTTTTATGAAAATCTTCAATAGCTTTCAATGATTTACTGACTAACTTGGGTGTAAAAAGAGAAAATATTTGCGCGACAATAGTGATAAAAATTCCCAACAAAAAATGGAATTTATATTTGACAAAATATTTGTTTAAATATTGAAGTTCTTTCATGTTTATTTCGCAGAATTTGACTTTATATCGCCCTATGTGTTTAAATTTTAAAAAACAATAGAATTATAATATTCTATATAAATTGATTTTGTTAGCAAATTACTAATCATTGTCAGATTAATTGAAATTAATTGAATAATATTATATTTATACATTGACTTTTTAGAGGAGTCTTAAAAAAATTACTTTACTATAATTTCACAAATCACTACACCAATTGAGTTAAAAAAAATAGCTCCAGTTTTTAGGCAAATTTCTTTTGTCAATCACGAACAAATTGTTTTTTGTTACGACAAAGATAAAGGTTTAAAAGCAATTAAAGGTATTCATAACACAGTTATGGGGCCAGCACTTGATGGAACTAAAATGTGGAATTATGCTAACGAATGGCAAGCTTTGAATAATGTTTTACGACTTTCACTTGGAATGACTTATAAATCAGCTATTATAGCATTAAATCTGGCAGCTATGCAAATTGCTCAATTCACAATTACTCAAAGAAAAAAAGAAAACGCTAATAAATAATAGCCAATTTTAAAATATTACTATTTTTGCAACGCGAAAGAAATTCTTTCGCGTCGCAAATTTTTTAAAAGTTCTTATCCGTGTTAAACAGAAGACATATTCGAGTTAAGGTGATGCAATCTATTTATGCGATGCATCAAAAAAGTTCAGATGACTTAGAAAAGGAAGAAAAATTTCTACTTCAAAGTATTGATAATATTCAGGATTTGTATTTACTAATGCTGTCTACGTTAAAAGAAATAAGAAAAAAAGAAATTGTTTTTCTTGAAGCTTCCAGCAAAAAACATTTGGCAACTACTGAAGAAAAAAAACCTAACAAAAAATTTGTAAACAATAGTGTTCTTCTGCAACTAGAAGACAACAATTCGTTGACTATAGCTTTAGAGAAAAGAAAAATCAATAATTGGTCTTTAAACGATGACTACATCTTAATTTTACTAAATGAAGTAAAAAAAAGTGAGTTATACCAAGACTACATGAGAACCACAAAAAGTTCTTTCGAAGAAGATAAACAATTTGTACTTGATGTGTTTTCGGAATTAATTGCCCCAAATGAAAAATTATACGAATATCTTGAAGACCACAAACTAACATGGATTGATGACATTCCTTTAGTGAATACTCAAATTCAAAAGCAACTACAACAAGTTTCTGAAAAGTCTGAATTTAGCGTTTCTAAATTGTATAAAGATGAAGAAGATAAAGAATTTGTGAGTTTGTTATTCAGAAAGACAGTCTTAAACGAGATAGAATTAGCTAAGAAATACATTGATAAAACGCCAAATTGGGATGCAGACCGTATTGCCGAAATAGATACTATTATTTTAAAAATGGCTATCTGTGAGTTTTTAAAATTCCCATCAATTCCTGTAAAAGTGACAATAAATGAATATTTAGAACTAGCTAAAGAATATTCCACACCAAAAAGTAGCATTTTTATCAATGGAATTTTGGATAATTTGGTAAAAGAGTTTACCGCTGAAGATAAAATTAAAAAAACAGGTAGGGGTTTAATGTAAAATTCTATAGAAAGATGAAAAAAATAAGTTTATTTGCCGTTATGGTTTTGTTAGTAATGATAACATCTTGTAAAAAAGAAATCGGGACTTCGGAAACCGAAATGACTTTCGAAACTGAAAAACATGATTTTGGAACTATCACACAAGGTGATAAAGTGTTTTATGATTTCAAATTTAAAAATACTGGCGGATCTGATTTGATAATTACAGGTGCAAAGGGTTCTTGTGGTTGTACTGTGCCAGAGTATCCTAAAGAAGCTATAAAGCCGGGAGAACCGGGAGAAATTAAAGTATCGTTTAATTCAGCAGGAAAATCTGGTAAGCAAGCAAAATCAGTTACGTTGTTTTGCAATATAAAAGAAGGAAAAAAAGTTTTACATATTAATTCTAACATCGAAGTTCCTGAAAAGGACTAAATTATTTAACATTATGGGACAATTAGAACAGTTTGGTCAATTACCGTTTTTCTTACTAATCTTTGTGGTTATCTATTTCTTTATGATTAGACCGCAACAAAAGAAGATTAAACAAGAAAAAGAATTTGAATCAGCTTTAAAAGTAGGTGATAAGATTATCACAAAAAGTGGTTTTCATGGCAAAATCGCTGAGCTTACTGAAACTTCAGCAGTGATTGAAACTATGTCAGGAAAACTTAAAATTGAGCGTTCTGCTATTTCATTAGAGTTGACCGCAGCTTTGAATAAGAAAGCTTAGGTTTTTCTCAATTCTAAAAAAAATTCCAAATTCCAACTTAATAATTGGGATTTGGAATTTTTATATTCTTCTAAACGATTTATTTTTTCTTTTTTCCTTTTTCTTTTTTGGTAAAATCAGTAGTAGCGGTTAGTTGTGCAATTTTCACAATAACTTCTATTGCTTTTTGCATGCTTTCCACCGGAACATATTCGTATTTTCCGTGAAAGTTATGACCGCCAGCAAATATATTAGGGCACGGTAAACCCATATAAGATAATCGACAACCATCTGTTCCGCCACGAATGGGTTTGATTAATGGTTTAATGCCAAGAGATTTCATTGCTTTTTCGGCTAAATCAACTATGAACATTACTGGAACTACTTTTTCTTTCATGTTGAAATACTGATCTTTGATTTCAGTAATTACAATGTCTTCACCAAATTGTTTTTTAAATTGCTTATTAAATTTTTTCGTAATGTTGTGAACTAATTCTTTTCTTTTGATGAATTTTTTCATGTCATGGTCACGAATGATAAGCTCTACTTTTGTTTCCTCTATGCTTCCAGTAATTCCTGTTACGTGAAAAAATCCTTCGTAATCTTTGGTCTCTTGTGGAGTTTCTTCTTTTGGTAATTCTTTTATAAAATCATTGGCAATTAGCATTGAATTAATCATTTTCCCTTTGGCATAACCTGGATGAACTGATTTTCCTTTGAACGTAATTTTCACGCCAGCGGCATTGAAGTTTTCATATTCTAACTCACCAATTTGACTTCCATCCATCGTATAAGCCCATTCTGCGGCAAATTTTTCTACATCAAATAAATCGGCGCCTCGACCAATCTCTTCATCGGGTGTAAAGCAAACTCTGATTTTCCCATGTTTTATTTCTTGATTTTGAATTAAAAATTCCATAGCTGTCATGATTTCGGTAATACCCGCTTTATCATCGGCACCAAGAAGTGTCAAACCGTTTGTGGTGATTAAGGTTTGTCCTTTGTATTGCAATAAATCTTTGAAATATTTGGGAGATAAAACGATATTTTGTTCCTTATTTAAAACAATATCACCGCCATCATAATTAACTATCACTTGTGGTTTTACATCTTTGCCAGTAAAATCAGGTGTAGTATCAAAGTGAGATACAAATCCGATTGTTGGCACATTATGGTCTACATTAGAGGGCAAGGTTGCCATCACATAACCGTGCTTGTCGATAGTTACTTCACTCATTCCGATAGACTTGAGTTCGTCAACTAATTTATGTGCTAAATCAAATTGTTTTTTTGTACTTGGAGTTGTATCTGAATTTGGGTCTGATTCTGTATCGATAGTGACATAGCTTATGAATCTGTCAATAATATGTTGCATGGAATTTTTTTAGTATTAATATAAACTTGGATATTTATTTGGTTTTGCTTCGTGCATAATGGTATATACTTTTTCAAAAATATCTTCGGCGGAAGGTTTTGAAAAATAATCACCATCTGTTCCATAAGCTGGTCTGTGTGCTTTAGATGCCAGGGTTTGAGGTTGGCTATCTAAATATTGATAACCGTTTTGTTCGTCTATAATTTGTTGTAATAAGTAAGCACTTGCACCACCAGGAACATCTTCATCAACAATTAGTAAACGATTAGTTTTCATGATGCTTTTTACACAGTCGTGATTGATGTCAAAGGGTAATAACGATTGAGCATCTATAATTTCGCAGTCGATACCCGCTTCTAATAATTCTTTGGCTGCTTGTTCTACAATACGAAGTGTGGAGCCATAGGAAACTAGTGTAATGTCAGTTCCTTGTTTGATGGTTTCTACCAAGCCAATTGGTGTTTTGAATTCACCCAAGTTATTTGGCATTTTTTCTTTTAATCGGTATCCGTTTAAGCATTCAATAACTAAAGCGGGTTCATCTGACTCCAACAAGGTATTGTAGAAACCAGCGGCTTTAGTCATGTTTCTTGGTACTAAAACATGGATTCCGCGAACGGCATTAATAATCATTCCCATTGGTGAACCTGAATGCCAAATACCTTCCAGTCTGTGTCCACGAGTTCTAATAATCAACGGTGCCTTTTGTCTTCCTTGGGTTCTATATTGGAGTGTGGCTAAGTCATCACTCATGATTTGGATAGCATAGAGCAAATAATCTAAATATTGAATTTCAGCAATTGGGCGTAAACCACGCATAGCCATTCCTATGCCTTGACCAATTATGGTGGCTTCACGAATACCAGCATCTGCTACGCGAAGTTCTCCGTATTTTTCTTGCATGTCTTCTAATCCTTGGTTGACATCGCCAATGTTTCCTGCATCTTCCCCAAAAATTAACGCTTCAGGATATTTATTAAAAATAGCATCAAAGTTGTCGCGCAAAACTAAACGAGCATCTACTTCTTCTGCAGATTCAACATAGTGAGGTAATACTTCTTTTGATTGTAAAACATTATAAGTTGATTGTGAAAATAGGTGGGAACTAAATTTAGGTTGGATTTTTTCTGAATAAGATTTTATCCAAGTAGCTAATTGCTGTTTACCATTTTCATTGATAACTAAACGCAATGCTTTGCGGGCTGCAATTAAAATTTCTTTACGAATAGGTTCTTTGATAGCCGCTAAATCAGCAGCTATTTTTTCTATAAATACTTTATTTGTACTTAAAAATGCTATAGAATTTAATAGAGCAACTAAATTATTTTGCTCTTCTTTCATAGGTGCAACAAAGGCATTCCAAGCCGCTTTTTTTCCTTCAAGCACTTCTTTTTTTGAGTCAGTGTCTATTGTATCTAATTCTTCAGCAGAAGCAATATTGTTTTCTAATAGCCAAGAACGCATTTGTATCAAGCAATCAAATTCTCTTTCCCAAGCCAATCTTTCTTCATTTTTATAGCGTTCATGGGAACCAGAAGTTGAATGGCCTTGCGGTTGAGTAAGTTCAGTAACGTGAATTATTATAGGGATATGTTGCTCGCGTGCAATTTCAGAAGCTTTTTCGTAAGTGGCTACTAATGATGGATAATCCCAACCTTTTACAGTCATGATTTCATAGCCGTTAGTGCCCTGTTCGCGTTGGAATCCTTTTAGGACTTCTGAAATATTTTCTTTGGTTGTTTGATGACGTGCATGAACAGAGATACCATATTCGTCATCCCAAACACTCAATACCATAGGTACTTGGAGTACGCCAGCCGCATTGATGGTTTCAAAAAACAAGCCTTCAGACGTAGAAGCATTTCCTATAGTGCCCCAAGCGACTTCGTTTCCTTGATTTGAAAAATTAGTAAAATCTTCCAAACCACTTACGTTTCTGTATATTTTTGAAGCTTGAGCCAATCCTAACAAACGGGGCATTTGTCCAGCTGTAGGAGAAATATCGGCACTTGAATTTTTTTGTTTTGTCAAGTTATTCCAATTGCCATTTTCATCTAATGAATGTGTCGCAAAGTGACCACCCATTTGACGACCAGCACTCATTGGATCATGGGCTAAATCTGTATGACCATAAAGACCAGCGAAGAATTGTTGAATAGATAATTGACCATTTGCCATCATGAAAGTTTGATCTCGATAATAACCTGAACGAAAATCACCAATTCGAAAAGCTTTGGCCAAGGCTAATTGCGGTACTTCTTTTCCATCACCAAAAATTCCGAATTTGGCTTTTCCTGTCAGCACTTCTTTTCTTCCTAATAAACTACATTCTCTGCTTATTTTAGCAATTTTATAATCGTTTAAAACTTCGGATTTAAAATCTTCAAACGTAATTTCAGATTTGGTTTGTGTTTCAGTCATATTGGAAATGGTTCTTAAAATAACAAAATTAAATAAAAAGAAGTAACTATTTATAGTATGAACCAAAAATAAAATTTTATTATCTCTAATTAATGTACTATAAATATAGTTTTGAATGAAAAATGTTTAACAAAAACTATTTATTTCAACGAAATATTTAAAATAAATATTATTTATAGGTGGATTAGAACCATTTTCGGGTAAAAAGATTAATTAATGTTTCAGGTTGAAAAGTAATGATGAAGCGAATTTTTTCGCCATAATTTTCATCGCCAATTTCCCATCCGTTGCTGGAATATACTGGAAAATAGAGTTCAAAATAATCAGTCACTAAGTTTAAACGAATACCACTATCATAAACAAATTTGGGAACCATATCTCTATTCTTAATCATTCCAATATCACCAAAAGTTTCTACCCAATTCCAAATTCCAAAGCTAGCATTAGCGGTTGTCATCCATCGGTTTGCTGTTCGTGTTGCTAATTTTGATTTAAAAAAACCATCCATAATAATAGATTGTTGACTAAATATACCTTTGGTCTCCGAACGGCCTATATATTCACTTTCAAACAAATAATCGGATGGACGATCTAGGCCAAAATCGAAATAATTAGAATTGGTATCGTTGTGTAAAAAAGTTCCGGCAAAAAGGCGAAGGTTGAGTTGGCGATTATCATCAAACTGTTTTCTGTATTGTATTTCGGCGGCTATTTTTCCAAAACTTTTTGCATACTGAACATCGCCCAAAAAAAGAAAATGATTAGTTACTTCAGTTTTAGTATTAAAATATTTAGCATTGAAAACCTCATAACTTTCTGTTTCTCCTGGTACTGCAAAAGCTGATTTTTCTCTATTGACTAATACTTCTTTTATAATGATGGTTTCCTTTCTATTGTCTCTATAATCATCCGGTCTAAAATTCATAAATACGGTAGGAGCAAGTTTGGTATAATAAGCATCGGGTGCGTAATGCAAGTAATGGCCGCTCATCATATAACGAATATTATAAAGGTTGCTATCTCTATTATATTGATTGACATATATAAACCCTTTCCCTGAAAAATTTTTAGTTTTAGTAGATATTGTTGGGTATAAATCAAAAATAAAAGGTTTGTCCAATATAGTTTTATTATGAAAACGCATACCTGGCAATAAACCATCGTATAAATTGTATTCTAAGATTGGAACATATAAAATTTGGTTGTAAATTGGATTTTCTAAATCTTTCATAAAATTGAATTTTATGGGACGATTGAATAGTCGAAATCCATTGAGCGAACGCCAATTGTTTCTTAAATTGAATTCGGGTACTTCATTTTTGTAATTAATGACAATTTTATCAGCATCATTTCTAGGCAAAGTATAAATACTGTCATTGGTAAAATTATCTATCCATTTTTTGAATACAACATTTTTGTCTTTGATTCCATAAATAGTAATTGGAACATTGGTTTCGGTTTTATTTTTAAGCGAAAAAGAGATGCTGTCTTTGGTTTTTGAAACGTCTTTAAATTTATAATCAAAAACATCACGAGAGTTAATGATTTTATCAAAAAACCAATTGATTTTTTTAGGCGAATTGCTAGTTAGAATAGATTCAAAATCCTTCCCATTGGTTTGTTGGTTTTTATTCAAATTAATGAATTGCACTAAGCTATTTTGGACTATATTATTTTCTAGATAACTATCTAAATATTTTAAACTTAAACCAGCTTTATATTTTGATGCAATTTTTTCGTTAAATCGAATTAAAGTGTTTTTTGGATTACTAAGTGGTTGGTCAAGATTTTTCCGCGCCATTAGCATGTAAAAATAGCTGTATTGTCCGTTGAAATCTAGGCTTACAAGATTGTATCCTTTTACTAATTTATATTTGGCAACATTTCCCATCATTTTGGCTTCAGGGTGAAATGCATCAATATATTTCATCATAATATATACCTGAATTCCATCATATATCCAATTGTCTTTTCTTGGGTCAAGTTGAAGTGAGCTATGCAGATAATTGTTTAAGTAGGTTTTTAGAAACTTAATCTCATATAGAAAAGTATTTGGAAAAGGACTGATGAAGTTAGGTAATTGATTCAAACCATAAAAAGGATTACGATCGTAATCAGCTTGTGTTACTGTAATTTTTTCGTGAGGATATTTTCCCAAATTTTCAGTCACAAAATTGATGATATTGTCAATAAGAATAGCTCTTTCAATATCGTTTAATCTATTATCTCTAAGGTTAGAAATCACTTCTAAATTATTGTTTTTATAGATTTCAAATTCTCTTTTATCATCAATTAAAAGATTGAAAATAGCACGATTTTTTCCTGTTAAATGGTAATTAATGTTATTGTCAAAACTTTCTTTTTTAGTTTCATTTAAGTCAGAGCTTAAGTCAAGCGTTTCAGGTATTTTAATTTCAATATCATAATCAGAAAGTGCATTGGCGCAATCATCAAGATTTAAATTATCATATTTCACAAAATCATGATTTTCATATCGTGCTGGTGTGAGAAAACAATTCTTAAGGTTCATTTTTCCATTATAGCCATATCCATAATTAGTGAATTTATCACTAGGTATTTTGACAGTATAGCTTAAAGAAAGTTTTATTTTTTGATTGGGCAACAACTTCTCTTTCAGTTTAATCTGAATTACATCGGGGGATTTTTCATTTCTTTCCCATGTAAGAAAAGATTTGTTTTGGTCTTGAATAGTTATGCCACTTGTTTTGCCTTGTTCTTTTTCTTTTGACAACAAAAAGCTTCTTTCAAATTCATCTGAAAAACGCTTTGCCATGGGTGTATTCTTTGAAGAATAGGCATTGTTCCAATCATTAAGTACAATGTTGGTTAAAGTATCATTTGTAGTGTTATTAAAAGTAATTTCTTGAAAAACAGTTAGAACTTTAGTTGCATCATTCACTTCTACAACTAATTTGGAATGGTGTTGTGCAGAAGCTAAAAAGCAAAAAAGAAATAGTATGAAGCTAATTTTTTTCAAGGATTTGATTTGGGTTTAAAAAAGGCATTAAAAATAACTTTGGTAAATGCTATTGCACCTTTTTCGTTCATGTGACCACATGTGGCAAAATAGTTATCGTCAGTTACGGCATTTTCAAAGTTATGGATTTCAGGATAAACGGAACGTATATGATTGAAATATTCTCTGTTAATAGTACTCATGCACATAGGTGTAGTAATCGCAATTAAATTGATGTTGTTCTTTTTACAAATAGTTTTGATTTGTTCATAGCCAATATTTTTTTTAGGATAATATTTTGATAAATCGGCTGCAACCATAGGACGTTCATCTTTAGTTAACGGGTGAAAACCATAGTTTTCTATATTATTAGTTCTCTTATGAATCAGTGAAAAATACATTTCTCTAAAACCAATTTTAGTATCATAATGCATATAGCGATAAAACGGGATGTATAGTAACTGATTATATTCTGGAATATTTTTATAATAATTTCTAATGGTTTCTGATTGGTGCAAATAAGGCATAAACAAGGAACGAATGGCTTCAGAATGGTCATTTGTATTGATATTCAAATCTACCTGAAGTATCAAATTTTTGATTTTATAATTACGCTTTACCATCAATTGAAGCATCAACGCTGACTCCTCTAATCGTGAACGAGTCATTCCAAAGTTGAAAGTCTTATAGCCATTATTATTGAAAATTTTAGGCACTAAATGATTATTAACTCTTGATGAACCTAAAAAAACAACATCAAAGTTTTTGTCTTTGGAATTGTATAAATAATCTATTTTAGTTCTCGAATGGGATTGAAGGTAAATAGCAGTATATAAAACATCGAGCAAAACCATAACGAGTAGGAGTAATGCTAATGCTTTTAGTAAAAATTGTAAAAACTGCTTCATTAAAATTGAAAATAAATAAATTCTTTATAATCTGAAAAAACGCCTAAAGCTAAAATAGCGGCTAAACACAAGCCTAATTTTAACCAACTGTATTTCCCTGAAATAGGTTCAATTTTTGCTCGATTGTTCCATTCAACTAAAACAAAAATGATGATTAATGCCAGAATTTCATTGTTATATCTTTCGATACTAAAATATTGTTCGGTAAAAATTCGATTTTCAAATAGTCGTCTGATGTATTGAAAGGCATCTGAAATACTTCTAGCTCTAAAAAAAATCCAAGCAAAACAAGTGATGCAAAAAGTAATTAAAATATTGAAAAGGTTTCGTATTGATTCTAAATTAAAACCTAAGCTAAAATCATCAATATTTTTTCTGTTTCTGTTCAATAATAATAGCGGAATGAAATATAGCGCATTGATAAATCCCCAAGCTATAAAAGTCCAACTCGCACCATGCCAAAAGCCGCTAACCAAAAATATAATAAAGGTGTTACGCACTTTCATCCATTTTGAACCTTTGCTTCCACCAAGCGGAATGTATAAATAATCTTTAAACCATGTGGTCAAAGATATGTGCCATTTGCGCCAAAATTCCCCAATATCGCGAGAAAAATAGGGATAATTAAAGTTTTTCAACAAATCGATACCAAAGAGTTTTGAAGTTCCTAAGGCAATGTCTGAGTAACCCGAAAAGTCACCATATATTTGAAAAGCAAAATAAATAGCACCTAAAATTAAAGACAAGGAATTCATTGAATTATAATTATCAAAAATTGCATTGGCATAATTAGCACATGTATCAGCAATTACCACTTTTTTGACCAATCCCCAAATAATTTGATAAATTCCTTGTTTGGCTTTTTCAAAATGGAATTCTCTATTTACTTTTAATTGCGGTAAAAGATGTGTGGCTCTTTCAATTGGACCAGCTACCAGCAAAGGGAAATAGCTGACAAATAAGGAATAATCTACAAAGTTTTTCTCTGATTTTATTCGTTTGAAATAAATATCAATGATGTATGATAATCCATGAAAAGTATAAAAAGAAATCCCAACAGGAAGTATTACTTTTAATAATAACGGACTGGAGTTAAAACCAACCGATTGTAATAATTCTGAAAATGAAGTCGCAAAAAAGTTATAGTATTTAAAAACTCCAAGAAACCCAATATTGATGGAAACACATAACCAAAGCCAAAATTTTCTTGACAATAGAGTTGCACTATTTTCAATTTTTATAGCCGAAAAATAATCTAGTAAGGTCGAGAAAACTAATAAAAACAAGAAACGCCAATCCCAACAGGAATAGAAGTAATAGCTAGCAAGAATTAATATATAGTTTTGATAATTTTTGGATTTATTAGCAATGAACCAGTATAGTAAAAAAACTATTGGAAGAAAAATGGCGAAATGAAAAGAATTAAAAAACATAAAAAATCAATTGCAATTTCAATATGGAAAACAACTTAAATCAAAAAGAATTACATTGATTTTTGTCATTGATTTTGATTTTTGATATTGTTTAAAAGTTCGGGCTGAGGTTATATTTTTTATAGAAATTATCCAAAGCTTCCAAGACTTCATCCTCAGTATCTACAATTTTAATTAAGTTCATATCTTCAGGATTAGCATTGTGTTCTTCACCAATCATAACTGTTTTTATCCAGTCAATCAATCCTTTCCAATATTCTGAACCTACAAGAATAATAGGGAATTTCCCAATTTTTTTGGTTTGGATCAATGTAATAGCTTCGAACAATTCGTCTAAAGTTCCAAAACCACCAGGCATCACTACAAATCCTTGAGAATATTTTACAAACATTACTTTGCGAACAAAGAAATAGTCAAAATTTAGATTTTTATCTTTATCGATATAAGGATTATAATGCTGTTCAAATGGCAACTCAATGTTTAAACCCACTGAAGTTCCTTCGCCATTATGCGCACCTTTGTTTCCTGCTTCCATAATTCCTGGTCCACCGCCTGTAATAATACCATAACCAGCTTTACTTATTTTATAAGCAATTTTTTCGGCCAATAAATAATATTTGTTATCTGGTTTTGTTCGTGCTGATCCAAAAATAGAAACACAAGGGCCTATTCGTGCCATAGTTTCATAGCCATTAACAAATTCAGACATAATTTTAAAAATTGCCCAAGAGTCGTTAGTTCTTATTTCGTTCCAAGTTTTTTGTTTAAGTTTTTCTTGGATTTTATCATCTTCATTTAAGTAATCTTCTTTCATTATTATTCAAATAATTTATTTTTTTTAAATTTAAGCAAACATGCTAAAGTAATTCTTTTTTCAAAAACTGTGCAGTGTAGCTTTTTTTATTTTTGGTAAGTTCTTCAGGTGTTCCTTTGGCTACAACTTCTCCACCGCCTTTTCCTCCTTCGGGACCAATATCAATTAGGTAATCGGCCAATTTAATGACATCCATATTGTGTTCGATAATCAAAATAGTATTGCCTTTATCTACTAATTTATTAATCACTTCCATCAGCACTCGAATGTCTTCAAAATGCAAACCAGTTGTGGGTTCATCCATGATGTAGAAAGTATTTCCAGTATCTTTTTTAGACAATTCGGTGGCCAATTTTATACGTTGTGCTTCACCGCCAGAAAGCGTTGTGCTTTGTTGTCCCAGTGTGATATAACCCAACCCAACATCTTGAATCGTTTTTACTTTTCGATATATTTTGGGGATGTTTTCAAAAAAAGGAACTGCTTCATCTACTGTCATATTCAATACATCTGAAATGGATTTTCCTTTATATCTGATTTCTAAAGTTTCTCTATTAAAACGCTTACCCTGACAGGTTTCACATTCCACATACACATCAGGTAAGAAACTCATTTCAATAGTTCGCACACCAGAACCTTCACAAGTTTCACATCTTCCGCCTGAAACATTGAAACTAAATCTTCCTGCTTTATAGCCACGAATCATAGCTTCAGGTAATTGTGTGTACAAACTTCTAATTTCCGAAAACACATCCGTATAAGTTGCAGGATTGCTTCTTGGTGTTCTGCCAATAGGACTTTGGTCAATATCAATTACTTTATCAATATATTCTAAACCTTCAATTTTTTTGTAAGGTTGTGGTTTTTTTACACCGTTGAAATAATAGGCATTCAAAATAGGGTATAGCGTTTCATTAATCAACGTTGATTTTCCACTTCCTGAAACTCCAGTCACGCAAATTAGTTTTCCCAATGGCAATTCGATGGAAACATTTTTAAGATTATTTCCTGTTGCACCAGTTAGCTTTAAAAATTTACCATTGCCTTCACGACGTTTTTTTGGTACTTCAATTTTCATTTCACCATTTAAGTACATGGCAGTCATGGTGTGTTCTTTGTGCAATTCGGCTGGTGTTCCTTTGCTAATGATTTCACCGCCAAATTTTCCTGCTTTTGGACCAATATCTATCACATAATCAGCACGTTCAATCATATCCTTATCGTGTTCCACAACTAAAACCGAGTTGCCAATGTCTCGCAATTGTTCTAAGGAATGGATTAGTTTTTCGTTATCTCTTTGATGCAATCCAATACTCGGCTCATCTAAAATATACAACACGCCAACGAGTTGTGAGCCAATTTGTGTTGCCAATCGAATACGTTGTGCTTCACCACCCGAAAGTGATTTGGAACTTCGATTTATCGATAAATAATTCAAACCAACATTTACCAAAAAACGCAAACGGTCTTTTATTTCTTTAACAACTTCTGTAGCAATGATTTTTTGTTTATCGGAAAGTTTTTTGTCTAAATCCTCAAACCAAAGTGATAAATCTGAAATATCCATAGTGGATAAATCAAAAATGTTTTTTTCATTGATGCGAAAATACAAGGCTTCTTTTTTTAATCGAGAACCATGACAATCTGGACATACAATTTCGTCCATGAATTCTTTTGCCCAACGTTTTATAGAAGTAGAATTACTTTCTTCAAATTGATTTTTGATAAAATGGGAAATCCCTTCAAATTCTATTTTGTATTCTTTAGTAATTCCTAAAGTTTTAGACTCTACTACAAATTTTTCTTTACCTCCATGTAAAATAATTTGCATAGCTTCCTCAGAAATGGTTTCGATGGCATCTGTGATTTTAAATCCAAATTTTTCACCTATGATTTCCAATTGCTTGAAAATCCATGAACTTTTATATTCACCCAATGGAGCAAAACCACCATTTTTAACAGAAAGCTTTGGATTTGGAATTATCTTTTTCAGATTGATTTCATTAATTGTTCCTAGTCCTTTACAATGTTCACAAGCACCTTTTGGAGAGTTGAATGAGAATAAATTTGGTTCAGGATTTTGATAAGATATACCCGAAGTAGGACACATCAAATTTCTACTAAAGTAACGAACTTGATTAGTGTCTTTATCCAAAATCATAAGAACATTTTCACCATGATACATGGCGGTTTTGATGCTTTCGGCTAAGCGTTTTTCATTTTCTTCAGTAGTATCAATTACCATTCTATCAATGACAATTTCAATATCGTGGGTTTTGTAACGGTCAAGTTTCATTCCAGGTAGTAAATCCTGAACTTCACCATTTACTCTTACTTTTAAGAAACCTTGTTTAGTGATTTGTTGGAATAATTCGGCATAATGTCCTTTTCTAGCACGAATGATGGGTGCCAAAATATTGATTCGTTTTCCTAGAAAATTTTGAATAATCAAATCCTTAATTTGCTCATCCGAATAGGAAACCATTTTTTCTCCTGATACATAACTATAAGCTTCACCAGCTCGGGCAAAAAGCAGACGTAGAAAATCATAAATTTCAGTAATAGTTCCCACAGTAGAGCGCGGACTTTTGCTAGTTGTTTTTTGCTCGATGGCAATAACTGGTGAAAGCCCATCAATTTTATCCACATCGGGACGTTCCAAACCACCAAGAAATTGACGAGCATAGGCAGAAAAGGTTTCAATATATCTTCGTTGACCTTCAGCATAGATAGTATCAAAAGCCAAAGACGATTTTCCCGAACCCGAAAGACCAGTTATTACCACTAGTTTTTCGCGAGGAATAGAAATGTCTATATTCTTTAAATTGTGTACTCGAGCACCGAGAACTTCAATAGTATTTTCTGAATCAAGCATAGTATTTTTTGCGAAACGCAAAGGTA
>Ga0214919_10002950_pt1 | contig 26242 bp, 30 predicted proteins | sample LL1503_MetaG_FD_177994 | JGI IMG/M metagenome (GOLD analysis project Ga0214919, IMG submission 177994) | Freshwater microbial communities from Lake Lanier, Atlanta, Georgia, United States - LL-1503 | ecosystem: Environmental > Aquatic > Freshwater > Lake | place: USA: Georgia | collected...
AGTGAAGGTTCGCGCACCGATGCTGCGACGCTTGCACAAAACTTGGGCATTGACATGCAAACGATTTCGATTGAGCCAGCGTTCGAGGCGTACCTGCAGATGACCGCCGCGAGTTTTGCTGGACGACCACAAGACTTAACGGAAGAGAATCTGCAGAGCAGAGTGCGTGGCACCACACTGATGGCCTTGTCGAACAAATTTGGGTGGATGGTGCTCACGACCGGCAATAAGAGTGAGCTCGCCGTTGGGTATTTCACTCTGTACGGCGACTCGGTTGGTGGATACGCAGTAATTAAAGACTTGCTCAAGACAAGCGTGTATGAGTTGTGTCGTTATATAAATAGCAAACATGCGCGCGAAGTAATCCCTGAAGTCGTGATCACGAAGCCACCTTCTGCCGAGTTGCGGCCAGATCAACGGGACGATCAGTCATTGCCACCATACGAAGTGCTTGACGCAATTCTTGAGCTGTATGTAGAGCAAGACCGCACTGCTGCAGAGATCATTGCACTTGGTTACGACGAGGTGCTTGTACGACGTATCAGCAGGCTTGTTGACTTGAGCGAATACAAACGGCGTCAAGGTGCCCCTGGTGTGAGAGTGACATTGAAAGCATTTGGCAAAGATCGACGACTGCCGATCACTAACGCGTATCGGGGCTAGTGCGCTCCACCTAATTTTTTGTAGGTGAGGATTGAGAGAGCGGCAAGTACGCCGAAGCCTGAACCGATGAGCGCAGGCACATCGACACCATATTTTTCGTACGCGCGGGTTCCAACGATGGCGATAACGGCGCGACCAAGCGTGCCGGCTCCGAGGACCCAACCAAGACCAGCGCCAGGGCTGTTAGGTACAAGTTGTGAAGCAATTGGCAACAAACTGACAACTGCGAATTCAAAACCTAAGTAGTACACGCCGACAGCAATGAGACCAAACACGATGTTGGTCGATGCGACCGCAAGCAAGATGCCGGCCGGCACGATGAGAAGTGCGCCAGCAGCAATGGAGCGTTCTTTGCCCCAACCATCTGTGCGATGCGCGCTATTTAGTGATGCAAAAAGTTCAACAGCACCAAGGGCGAAGCCAACTGCTGCGAGACGTGCAGCACCAAAACCAAATTGATCTTGCAACCACGCCCCAAAGGTGACGAACAAACTTTGTGCACACGACATGATGCAAAACATAGTGACGACGACGAGCCACCCTCGACCGTGCACACGAGTCTTGTCACCTTGCACATGTGGAGTAATAACACGCGGCTCTGAGTTAACACGTTTTGCAATTGATGCGGTTACTACTACGAGGCAGATGATGCCGAACATGTAGCCAACGCGCCAGTTGGTTGCCGCAGTGATGAGCCCCATGAGCGACACACCAATGAGTAGTCCGAGAGCCCATGAAGTTTCGGTCAGGCCAACGATGCGGCCGCGTTGTTGATAGGGAACATGATCGGCAATCCACGCGCCAAGCCCAAGATCAAAACTTTGCTTTGTGAGTGCAAGAACAGTGACCCCAACAGCAAACCAAACGACACTCGGGGCGGCTGCCGCAATTGTGCAGCCAAGCAATGTGCCAATAAGACCAATGACCATTGCATTGCGATGGGTGAGTCGGTCAACAACACGCCCGGCAAATGGCGAGGCAAAACCCGACAACTCAGATACAAACAGTGCAATGCCGATGTCTGAAAGTGAAACATTGAAATCTTTAGCGATAATGGCCAAAAATGGTGGAGCAAATCGGTAGCAAGCATTTGCAACGAGGCGACCGAGCGTGACAATTGAGATGTTGCGGCGAATTTCTGGCTCGAAGGAATCGTCAAGCAGACGGTTAAAAATTCGAGCAAGCATGTGTAGAAATTCTACAACGAATCAGTTGGTGCAATATCGCCAGTGACGTCGCCGATCACGGAAACTATGTCGCCGGCGGTGATGCGATTGTTGCGATGCACAAAAAACCAGCTGCCACCCAAGTTGTGCAACTTTGGATTGTGCGCGCCGAGTACGTGGCGCAATGTGCGGATGACCCCACTGTGACTGACGATCAGTGCCGTTGGCATACTTTCGCTTGCACTTGCAACACACGATGCCGCGATGTCGCAAAATGCAGCAGTCGATCTGGCGACAATTGACTCATCAGACTCGAAGCCATCTGGTTTTCGTCGATCATTCAGGTATCCAGGCCATTGCGCCTCAATTTGATGACGAGTCAAACCCTGCCACGGACCTACATCGGATTCGAGCAGTCGCTCGTCAACAACTACTGGGCCAACTCCCTGAGTTTCGGCAATGATCTGCGCGGTGTGAAGCGCACGTTGCAGTTGACTTGACGCGATGTAGTCAAAAGTGCCAAGTCGTTCGGCTGCGAGTCTTGCCTGGTTGATGCCGGCCTCGGTCAACTCAATATCGGCGTGCCCTTGCCAGCGCTCTTGCACATTCCACTCCGACTGCCCATGGCGAATAACCAGCAGGTGGGCGATGACGTCGTTTGCAGACACAAGGACGCAGGGTAGTCGCAAAAGATACGATGAGTATGTGGTTCAACTGCGAATGTTTGCCTCGGCCCGTGAAGCGGCTGGAACTGCACGTGACACAATGCCCGGAAACACTGTCGATCAGGTATTGGCAGGTGCTGTTGCTCGATTTGGTGCAGACTTTGCAACGGTGTTGCAAACATGTCGAGTATGGGTCAATGGCGAGTCAGCCGACGGAACCTCAATCGTGAGCGACGCTGACGAAGTGGCGATTCTTCCACCAGTGTCGGGGGGCGACAAGTGACAAATATGTTTGAAGAACTTTCACTTGATGAGTTGCGAGCGAAGCGTGCTGAAATGCAACACCAAGAAGATGCAGTTTCATTTGTGCGCCGACTAGCTCAGGGACGCCTTGATATCGCACGCGATGAATTACGCCGACGTATCGACAACGAACCATTGCTTGATGTCGCCACAAATCTTGCTGGAGTGTTTGGTCAAGAACATGGCGGCGGCTCGGCACGTCCCCCGCGCGAGACCATTATCTCTGGAGACCATCCTCTTGTGCTCGAACTCGAGCACTTGTGTGAGGACCTTGGCTTCGGTTCGATTCGCACGCTCGATGAAACAAGTTTGCGCACCGCCATTGACGAACTTGCAAAGTTCGAATTGCTGCGTTCGAGCGAACGTCGCGCATTGTTTGACACCATCGACGCTCTCACGGCGGCGCTCGTGCAGCGCTACAAAAGTGGTGGCGCAAATGTTGACGCGCTCTTAAACGACTAGTTCTTGTCCGGCCGACACCCTAAAGACCACTGCCGAATAGGGCTCACCGCCCAACTCTGCAAATCAATACACCCCGCAGATAGGTTTTAAGGGTGATGCAACGTGTTGCTGTGCTCTCCCTGCACACCTCACCGCTAGCCCAACCGGGCGTGGGTGATGGTGGCGGCATGAATGTGTATGTGCGCGAACTCGTTTCTGCACTCGCCAGCAGCGGAGTCGATTGCACTACATATACACGCGCTTGGAGAGCTGGACTTCCGGAAGAGGTCATGGTTGAGCCGAATCATCGCGTCGTGCATGTGCGAGCTGGTGATGTTGATTTGCCGAAAGAAGAAATGCTCGGTGTCGTAGACGAATTTACGGATTCGGTTGCGTGGCATCTGCAGCGAAATGGTGGGGCAGACTTAGTACACGCCAATTATTGGTTGTCTGGTATGGCCGGGCACCGTTTGAAGCACGAATTGAATTTGCCTCTCGTCACTACATTTCATACGTTTGCTCGAGTCAAAGGACTCGGTGGCGACATTGAGTCTCCAATTCGCGAAAAATCGGAATTGGAAATCATCGGCTGCGCTGATGCAATTTGTGTGAGTTGTCCTGAAGAGCGGTCGCAGTTTGAGTCGTTATATGGAAGCGCACCAGGAACGGTCGAAGTTGTTGCACCAGGTGTTGAGCGCGCATTCTTTTCTCCTGGAGATCGACGTGGTGCGCGACATGCTCTTGGACTTGGCAGTGGGCCAATCTTGTTGTTTGTTGGTCGCATTCAGCCACTGAAGGGCCTCGATGTTGCAGTGCAAACACTTGCGCAACTTGGCCGCAAAGATGCGCGACTTGTAGTTGTTGGTGGTGCAAGCGGTGCAGATGGTGCAGCTGAACTTGATCGTGTGCAACGCATCATTGCTGAGAACAATTTGGAAGGGCGAGTGCACTTCTTTGATCCACAGCCTCACCACTTGTTGTCTACTTTTTATCGTGCTGCCGATGTTGTTTTGGTGCCATCGCGAAGCGAAAGTTTTGGATTGGTTGCGCTCGAAGCTGGCGCCTGTGGAATTCCGGTTGTCGCTACTGGTGTTGGCGGATTGCTCAGCTTGATCGATCACGGTCGCACTGGTTTTCTAGTACCTGGCCGCAAAGTTGACGATTTTGCAAAGTTCACTGCGCGACTACTCGATGATTCATTGCTTGCGTTGGCCATGGGCACTGCAGCTGCCGAGCGTGCAAAGGCGTATTCGTGGAAATCGGCTGCACATACTGTGCGCGAAGTGTATGCACAATTACTTGAGCGCGAATTGGTGGCTTGCAAGTAGTGAGCGATCTGTTTGACGATTTGGCGCTTGCACGAATCGAACAGCAAATAGACGGTTGGTTGGCACATCTCCAGTCAAACAATCCTGCAATCCTCGCTGTAGATCGAAGTACTGACGGAGACATCCGTTGGTACGTGCGCATGCAAGGTGAAGAGAAAGAATTTACGACCGTGTGGTTGACGCTGGGTCAGCGAACATTGCGCTACGAGACGTATGTGATGCCAGCTCCCGAAGAAAATGCCGAGGCGTTGTATGAGTCGTTGCTGCGGCGCAATGAAAAACTCATTGGAGCGCATTTTTCAATTGGCGCCGAAGATGCTGTTTTCTTGCGCGGAGAATTACTGCTCGGATCACTAAACGAGAACGAGCTCGACAGGGCAATTGGCACTTTGTATTCGACCGTAGAGCAGTATTTCAAAGGCTTTTTGCAAATTGGATTTGCGAGCCGTTTTAACAGCCAATCGGGCAACTGACCGCACACATAGGGGTTGCGTCCGAGCCCTTAGCGGTCGGGGAAGTCGGTTGAGTGGCTCGGACGCATCTCGCTAGCCTGACCACAATGAATTCGGCGGCTCGCACTCCCATCACATTTGTTGGTGGAGGCAATATGGGTGCCGCTCTCGTCGCCGGGTTATTGAAAGCTGGCTGGCCAGCATCACTCATCACCGTTGTCGAAACATCAAGCGACAGGCGAACGCAATTGAGCGCGCTGTATCCAGGAATTGTTACGTCCGAAAAAATTGTTGCGTGTACGGCAGGAGTGATTGCTGTTAAGCCACCTGCAGCGGCAGAAACTTGCGCTGCACTTGCGCAAGCTGGTGCAACACGAGTGCTTTCAATTGCCGCAGGTATCGGGCTGACTACGTTGCAAGCTGCTGCGGGTGCAACGACTGCTGTTGTGCGTGCAATGCCAAATACTCCTGCACTTGTCGGTGAAGGTGCTGCAGCAATCAGCGGATCTTCGCAGTGTGTCGAAGCCGACATGGCTTGGGCCGAGTCGGTGTTGGGCAGTGTTGGCACAGTGGTACGAGTAGAAGAAACTTTGTTGGATGCGGTAACCGCAATTTCTGGTTCGGGACCCGCGTATATATTTTTGGTTGCCGAGGCCCTGATGTCGTCTGCCGTAGGGGCCGGCTTGTCGCCCGAAATTGCTAATGCATTGGTTCGCCAGTTACTCGTGGGTTCGGCGAAATTGTTGCAACAGTCAGCCGAAACACCCGCGCAGTTACGCGCAAATGTGACATCACCAAATGGTGTTACAGCGTCTGCAATACAGGCCTTAGAGCAGGCTGGTATTCGTGCAGCCATCGAGGCAACAGTGCAGGCCGCGGTGTCGCGAAGTCGTGAAATGGGTTCGTGAAAATTCACGGTCAAAAATGCTTGAACTTTCTAACAATGTGCGTAGGGTATGTCCTAGGTCACAGTTTCCAGCAGGGGTTTACCCCCCAACTGGAAGTCGCGCTCGCAAGAGCGCGCCGTTTGGACCGGTGCCGTCGGGGGGTTGGCACCGGTCCATTCGTGTATCTCGGGACGTTTTCAATCACGACGTTTTTAATCTCGACGTTTTGTTTCGCGTGAGTGTGTTGTGATGAACAAATTTTCTCACGTATCTTTTCTTTCCGACTACGGAACGCAAGATGAATTTGTTGGTGTTGTCAAAGCAGTCATTGCTGACATCGCACCGCATGTCAATGTGATCGATCTCGTGCACGATGTAACTCCGTTCGATGTGCGCGCTGGTTCGCTTGCACTTGCACGATGTGTTCCATACGTTCCGACTGGTGTGGTGCTTGCAGTTGTCGATCCAGGCGTGGGTGGATCGCGACGAGCAATTGCGATCTCGGTTGGTGGCGGCAAGGGCATTTTTATTGGTCCCGATAATGGTCTTTTGCCAGGAGCAGTTGCACTTGCGGGAGGGCCAGATCAGGCAGTGGTGCTGAATAATCCTGCATATCAACTGGCCTCACCCGGCGACACGTTTGCGGGGCGCGATATTTTTGCACCGGCTGCGGCACATCTTTGCAATGGCGTTGCGCTCACCGATTTGGGCGATGAGATCGACCCGAGTTTGTTGTTGCCAGGTGTAGTTCCACTACCGCGCGAAGAGGGCGGGCAGTTGCTGAGTGAAGTGACATGGGTGGATCGATTTGGAAATTGCCAGTTGAATGTCGGGCCTGAAGATATTGACAAGTGGGGTTCACCACTGCGGATCATTATCGGCGCATCAGATCCAAGTAATCAGATTGTGCGCTCAGTACCAGTTGTTCGCAATTTTGCGGACATCGGTGGCGGCATCGGACTAGTTGTCGATTCATACGGGATGCTCGCGTTGTGTGTTGACCGCGGTTCGGCCGCAGCCGAACTGCAACTTGGGCCAACTGACATGGTGGTGATTGCTCAAGATCCAAGCGCTGGTGCTGGAGTAGCAACGTCGGTGCGTTTAAGCGCGAAAAAGTGAGTTGCTGCTCTCGTCGTAGGCGTAACATCGGATCATGAGACCCGCCACAACACTTGTTATTGGTTTGTTGCTTGCAGCAATTTTGGGTGCAGGCGTTTTGTCGCTGATGATGCGTTAAGCGTTGAGTTGCTTGCTACCAAGAATCCGCTAAACAGAATTGAAACTCCGCAAAGCAATGTGATTGCAAACGCGCGGTCTTGACCTAGTCGACCAGCAAGCGTTCCACTTGCCGACAAGACGAGTGTGCCTACGGCGATCAGCACGTTTCCTCCTGCAAGTCGCTTTGGAGAAGTGACTGTTCGAGTAGTGCTCTTTGCGGCAGCAGGGTTTTTCTTTCTGATTACGCGCCAAGCCGACCACAGTGCGCCAATGATGATGAATAGTGCAGGAACACCCGAACCGATGGCCGCAAGAACGCGGGGTGCTACGCCAAATATTTCGCGACCAGCAGGAAACTCGGTGGAAACAACTTGTGATTTTGTTGGTGCGATCAACACCACTCCTGTTGCGAAACCCGACAACCACACAAGCCAAGTGCGAGCAATATTTCCTGCACGAAGTCCAATGAGTAAGTACACGGTTCCGAGTGCAAGCCACGCCACATTGAGTACGGCACCGGCTAAGAAAAAAATTCGGAACGCCATTAAGTTCCAACCGGAGCTTTCTGCCCACCACAGTGCACTCGATCCCAATGCAAAGAGCGCCATCGCTACCGTCCACGCCAATTCGTGTGGCTGGCGCCGGCGCAGCCAGCGGTCAAATGTGCTCAACGTAAATGCACATGCAATGAGGGTTGAAGCGCCAGCCAATGCCGAGTTCAACTCGTTATGCGTCGATTGGGCAGCCATGATCTCAGTAATGCTGTAGGCCGCGATGTGGGCAAAACTCATGGGCGCAGGCTAGTTGGGCTAATTGATTTTTTGATCGTCAGTAAAGTGACGGATGTCTTGCCTGCATAAGGCCCTGAGCCTGGTCACGGACTTCGTGAATTCATGCACGAACGCCTACCCTTCTCTTTGTGACAGATCTTGTGAAACCCCCATCACGGCCTGAGGCCCTTCGTCGCCGTATTCCGGACGCGGCTGTGACTCGGTTGCCGGTGTACTTGCAGATTTTGAACAAGTCGATAACGGAAGGTGTCGCTCAGTTGTCGAGCGATCAACTTGCAGGTTTGGCAGGACTTAATGCAGCCAAGGTGCGCAAAGATTTGTCGTACTTGGGTAGCTATGGAACACGTGGTGTTGGGTACGACGTTGCATATCTCGTCTACCAAATCAAGCGCGAACTGGGATTGTTGAACGACTGGAAGGTCGTGGTCGTTGGTGCGGGCAACTTGGGCAACGCGTTAACAAACTACGCAGGGTTTTCTTCGCGTGGTTTTGAGGTTTCGGCAGTTGTCGATATTGATTCTGCAAAGGTTGGCAAAAAAGTTGGTGGAGTAGTGGTGCAGCATGTTGATGAACTGTTGTCAATTGTCAATAACGACAAAGTCAGCATTGGTGTCATCGCCACACCGCCAGCATCGGCTCAACGTGCAGCAGAGTTGCTTGTTGCTGCAGGCATTAAATCAATTCTCAACTTTGCCGCAACAGTGCTGACAGTGCCGAGCGAGGTTTCGGTTCGCAGCGTTGACTTGGGCATGGAGCTGCAGATTCTTGGTTATTACGAACAACTCAACAGGCCTGCTGCATGTCAATAGTTGTTCTCGGAGTTAATCATCGCTCGGCGCCGCTCGATGTAATCGAACGCGTTGCCGTGGCCGAAGAGTCGCTCACAAAGGCGTTGCACAGTTTGGTATCGCGTGACAACGTGCGCGAGACAGTGTTGCTCTCCACTTGTAACCGCACTGAGGTGTATGTAGTTGCTGAAAAGTTTCACGGTGCGTATGCAGATGTGCGTGACTACTTTTGCGAGCTTTCAGGGTTAACACCAGACGAATTGCATCCACATTTTTACAGTCAGCACGATGAGGCTGCAGTTTCGCACCTTTTTGAAGTTGCATCGGGACTTGATTCCGCAGTGATTGGCGAAACCGAAATACTTGGTCAAGTGCGTGACGCATGGGACTTGGCGCGAGTTGAGCAGACATCTCGCACAACACTCAACATGTTGTTTCGCCAAGCGCTCGAAGTTGGTAAGCGTGCGCGCAACGAAACCGGAATCAGTAAATCAACAACATCTATTTCGCATGCTGCGGTCGAGATGGCGAAAGAGTTATTGGGCACGATGCAGGGCAAGAGCGTGCTTGTTGTTGGCGCAGGAGACATGGGTGCAGGCATCGCTCGCGCACTTTCAAGTGCGGGTGCTGCGTCGGTCACAGTAATGAACCGCAATGCAGAACGCGCCGAGCAACTTGCTGCGACTGTTGGTGCTGTGGTCAGCCCAATTTCCGAGTTGGCAAACGCTCTCGGAATGGCTGATGTGGTGTTGACATGCACCGGTGCAACAGAACCGATTATCACTACAGAATTGGTGAACGCTGCGCGCGTAACTTCGCCACAATCTCCGCTACTCATCGTTGACATCGCGATGCCTCGCGATGTGGAGCACTCAGTAAGCAATATTGCACACGTAACGTTGCGCGATTTGTATGACTTGCGCGACTGGGCACAGGTGGGCATCAATGCTCGCAATAATGAAGCCGATGCAGTGCGAACAATTATCGGTGAAGAAGTAGAACGCTTCACTCAAGAATCAATTGCTCGGCAAGCTGCGCCACTGGTTGCAGAATTGCACGAGCGCGCCGAAAACATTCGTCGCGCTGAGATGGAAAGATTTGCGGCTCGCATGTCTGGTCTGACGGCAGAGCAGCGCGAACTTGTCGAAACCATGAGCAAGTCGGTGGTTGCCAAATTGCTGCACACCCCGTCCATCCAACTCAAAAACAGTGCGGGCACACCGCAAGGCGAGCGCATTGCTGCTGCACTGCGCGACCTCTTCGACATCGAATGATTCGTCTCGCAACACGCTCGAGTGCTCAGGCCCGCACTCAAGCTGAGGTAGTTGCAAGCGCATTATCTTCAGCGACTGGAGAAGCGACGGAACTTGTATTCGTGGAAACTCTGGGCGATGTAAAGCGTGATGTGCCGCTGCACCAAATTGGTGGTCAAGGCATATTTGTAAAGGAAGTGCAACAGGCTGTATTGGATGGCCATGCGGATTTGGCCGTGCACTCGGCAAAAGATTTGCCATCTTTGCAAACCGATGGTCTTGTTGTCGGTGCTTGGTGTGAGCGGAGAGATGCTCGCGACGCATTGGTTGGCAATACGTTGTCTGGTCTACAACAAGGCGCAACAGTTGCAACTGGTTCGGTGCGTCGACGTGCGCAGTTGCTCACCATGCGACCCGATCTCAGGTTTATTGATTTGCGAGGCAACATCAATACTCGGCTGAGCAAAGTACCTGAGGGCGGTGCGATAGTCATGGCGGTTGCCGCACTTGAGGTGCTTGGTCTCACCGATCAGATTGCGCAAATTCTTGACCCAAGTGTTGTTGTGCCAATGATTGGTCAGGGTTGTGTAGCAGTGGAGTGTCGAGTTGGAGATGCAGTAACGCAAACTGCGCTTCAGGCGGTTGACCATGCTGCAACTCGTCGCGCAGTTGAAATGGAGCGAGCATTCTTGGCCGAGTTGGGTGCAGGATGCAATATGCCCATCGGTGCACATTTGGACGCACAAGATATTTTCACGGCATTTATGGCAACGGGTGACACTGCTGCTGATCGCCATGTTGTGCACGCACAGTCGGTCGCCGGTGTTGCAGATCGATTGCAATTAGCTCGTGACATCGCAAAGCAGTGCCGAAGCAAAACGCAATGACCAACCTTGCCGGAAAAACAGTTGTACTTACTCGACCAGTTGAACAGTCGAGCGAACTTGCCGAATTGTTGGCCGAGGTCGATGTCAATGTGTTGTTGGTACCACTGATCAAAATTGTTGGACCAAGCGATGGTGGTCGCAAATTGAAAGCGGCGCTCGATCGCGCAGAAGAGTACGACTGGATTGTTGTTACATCTGCAAATGGAGCCCAGAGCATTTCGGCATTTCTTCAGACGTTGGTGGGTAGCGACGCACGACGACCAAAAATTGCGGCGGTTGGAGGTGCTACGGCAAAGGCACTCGGTTGCGCTGCCGACTTCATGCCGAGTATTGCTAATGCTCAAACACTTGTGCGCGAGTTTCCCTATGGCGACGGGCGAGTACTGCTTGCACAAGTCGAAAACGTGGGTGGCGCAGTTGACTCATCAGTTGCACGCGGACTTGCTGAGCACGGTTGGTTAGTAGACGAGGCTGCTGCGTATCAAACGGTGTCAGCAACTCCGAGCCTCGAAGAAGTTGCGCAAGCAACAGAAGCAGACGCCGTTGTTTTTTATTCTGGATCAGCTGTTCGGTCGTGGAGATCTGGCATGGGGATGAAGACGCCAAACGTGGTAATCGCAATCGGTGAATCAACTGCTCGGGTTGCACGCAATCTGAATATTCGGGTGTCGAGCGTTGCGGCACAAACAACGCCAAGTGCTGTGGTTGCTGCACTCGTTGAGGTTTTCGAACAACAGCGCCCGTAGCCTTACGGGTATGGCGTTTCCGCAATCTCGCCCACGTCGTCTGCGACAGAGTCCCGCCATGCGCGAGCTTGTTGCAGAAGTGCGTTTGGGTGTCAAAGACCTTGTTGCCCCACTGTTTGTGCGCGAGGGTATTTCGTCCGCGCAGCCAATCTTGTCGCTTCCTGGTGTTGTGCAACACACGCTCGATTCATTGCGCAGTGAGGTAGTGCAACTTGCAGAACTTGGTGTTCCTGCCGTCATTTTGTTTGGTATTCCATCCGTGAAGGATGAAGTTGGCTCTGGCGCATTTGATCCAGCCGGCATCGTGCAAGTGGCATTACGCGAATTGCAAAAAGAAGTCGGCAACGACATGGTGTTGATGTCTGACTTATGCGTAGACGAATACACATCACACGGACACTGTGGAGTTCTGAACAAGCACGGTGACGTCGACAACGATGCAACGCTTGATATTTATTGTCGAGCAGCACTTGCTCAGGCAACTGCTGGTGCGCATGTAGTAGCGCCAAGCGGAATGATGGATGGTCAAGTTGGCGCAATACGTTCCGCACTCGATGGCGCAGGATTCTCTGATGTTGCGATCATGGCGTATTCGGCAAAGTACGCATCTGGTTTGTATGGCCCATTTCGCGATGCTGTCGACGTGCAGATTCAGGGCGGGGGTAATCGCAAGAGTTACCAACAAGATTGGCGTAACGCCCGTGAGGCTCTACGAGAAGTTCACGCCGACATCGAGCAGGGTGCCGACATGGTGATGGTCAAACCTGCACTGAGTTATCTCGATGTGATTAGTGCAGTGCGTGCACAGGTTGATGTACCGGTGGCTGCGTATCACGTGAGTGGTGAATACGCGATGATTAAAGCAGCCTCAGCAAATGGTTGGATCGACCACGACACCGTCGCGCTTGAGCAACTCACCGCTGTGAAGCGTGCAGGTGCAGACATTATTCTCACGTATTTCGCGCGCTGGTTCGCAGAAAATAATCGCTAAGGCATGAGCATTCAGTTTTGTGATCCAGTTGCATGTGTTGCAGCAGGCTGCACAGCAACGGTTTGCACAGGCAAGGGTGTGCCATCTAATCACACGCTCTACACCCGCTCTGCTGAAGTGATTCCTGGCGGAGTCAACTCATCGATTCGTGCATTTAAGGCTGTTGGTGGTGAGCCATACATCGTTGCTCGTGGCGAAGGCGCACACGTGATTGATGTTGAGGGCAAGCGGTATATCGACTTGGTACAAAGCTACGGAGCTGTCATTTTGGGACACGCACACCCGTCGATCACCGCAGCGTTACAAGCCGCAGCAGTAGATGGCACTTCATTCGGTGCGCCAACTCCACGCGAAATGAAACTTACCGAAGCGATTCGTGAACGAGTACCAAGCTGTGAGCGAGTGCGCTTGATGAATAGCGGCACCGAAGCAACGAGCACGGCGGTGCGACTTGCTCGTGGAGCCACAGGTCGTAAGCGAATCATTACTTTTGCCGGAAACTTTCACGGTGCAACTGATGCGTTGCTTGCTGCTGGCGGAAGTGGTGTTGCAACACTCGGTTTGCCAGGCACTGCAGGTGTGCCCGAGGAAGCCGTGGCCAACACGCTTGTTGTGCCGTACAACGTTGTGCCAGAAATTGGTAACGATGTAGCCGCAGTGATTGTTGAACCGATTGCCGCAAACATGGGCGTCGTTGCACCAGCCCCTGGTTTTCTAGAAGGACTGCGTGCAGCATGCGACAAAGCTGGTGCGCTGTTGATTTTTGATGAAGTGATTACGGGTTTTCGAATTGGTATGGGTGGGGCACAAGCAAAATACGACGTGCGTCCCGACATCACATGTTTTGGCAAAGTAATCGGTGGCGGTCTACCAATTGGCGCAATCGGCGGATCTCGCGCGGTGATGGAAAATCTGTCGCCACTCGGCAAAGTGTTTCACGCAGGAACTCTTGCCGGTAATCCACTTGCCACTGCTGCAGGTCTGAGCGCACTTAACGAACTCACACAAGACGTATATATGGAGCTTGGTGCGCGAGCACGACAACTCGCCACCCTGTTGCGCGACGCCTGCACGAGTGCCGGTATTACCGCTCAGTTTCCAGTCGTTGGAACTCTCGTCGGCGCGTTCTTTGGTAATCGTGTTCCAACCAACTTTGATGAAGCAAAGCAAACAGATGAAAAGCTGTATGCAAAGTTTTTTCATGCGATGCTCAACGAAGGTGTGGCAATGGCGCCAGGTGCTTACGAAGCGCTCTTTGTTGGAGTGGGTCACACAGACGCAGTGATGGAACAACTGGCAGTAGCCGCGCATCGCGCAGCACATGCAGTCGCAGCAGCGAAATAGAAACGATTTAGAATAGGCATATGCGCCACTTTTTGTCGGCTCGCTTGTGGGCGGCATTTGCAATTCTCGGCGCTGCGGCAGTTGTAGTTTTGGGTTTGTTTGCGATTACTTCCGGCGGTTCATCAACACCGACAGCGCTTCCAACTACACATAATGTCGAACTAGTTGCTGTCGCTACGTCGCTCACTGCTCAAGAGGGTTGGCAAATTGCAAGCAGTAAAACGGTGGGCAATGCAACGCTCACATTGGATGACGGTCGTGTTGTCGAAATTCTTGAGGGCACGTTGGGCGAGATCACGTGCACCAATCTGACAGCCCCTTCTGCATGTGTGCTGCTCGCCGACATGCTTGGAAATGGTGTTGTGTGGTTTGCTCTTGTGCCAGTGGATGAGAATGCGGAATCCAGTCAAAAGATGTTGACACTTCCACCTCTTGTGGACATGTTGAACGGCGGCAGCTTGGGTGTGCTGCAAAATGATTGGATCGTGAAACTGGGCAATGGTGTGAAACGCACGTGCGACTCCGAGTCTGACACCGCGAACCTACGTGAGTTCATCACCAAGTTTTCACAAAGTAGCGTCACGATGCTCGACTTGATCAAAGATGAAGTGACCGAAGTGGTCTGCACTGGCAATTAATTTAAAAGCAAACGCCACCGAGTGGCATTGTGGAGAATTCGGCTTGCTATTCGCCGGATTTGCGAGGCTCAATGCCAACGAGCACTGGAGGCTTAGTCAACATCGCAAAGTCTTTGTCAACAGTTGCAAATGATGTGGTGCCTTTTTCGAGAGCCAAGAAAATTTCTGACGTTGGTGAACACCATGTGTTGTATTCGTCGGCCCATTCTTTACTGGCTGGGTCTGCACCACTAATTGCATAACGCTCGTGGCAAACCACTCCAAGAATTTGTGCTTCGGTGAGTGCACCGCCAGCTTTTTCGCCTTGCATTGGCATTGGGTTTCCGTTGTACGAAAGTGGTGCATGTGCACCGCCTTCACGGTCTGGATCTCCGTAAACCTTGATGCCAGCCGTTGCATACGCCTGGCTTCCGGTGTAGACAAAGTTCAACATGTCTTCAATCTTTGGGAAAGTCTTCATCACTTCACCCTGATATAAAACGCGACCTGCGCCACCTTGACCTTCAGCGCCGTGACAACCAGCGCAACTTCCAAAAACTGCTGCACCAACTGCGAGCGGACCTTCGACAACTTTTTCTTGCGGCTTAAGTGCCGCAACATACATAAACGCCCACAGTGGGAGAAGACTTAATGTGGCCATTGCCCAAAACGGAATCTTTTTGCGTGACTTGGCAGCAGCGACATAGGAAGGATCAGGAAGCACCTTTGGCGCAACTGGCACAACAGGTTTCTCAACAGCGGCAGGAGCCGAGGCTGGGGTGGTAGCCGCAACGTCTGTAGACGGAGTTGCGCCTGACTGTTGGCGGTCCTTCGATCGCTTGAGCAGGTGTTCGGGTATCTCGGTCACGGCGTCCACTCTAAATCAAATTTGGTCCAATTCAAGAACGCATCGCTAGTCGGCCAAGAAAATTGAAAGCGGCAGTTGGCAGGGGTGTTAGGCAGGCAAGAGAGGTAGGTACATGTCACAATGCGCACGAATGCACGAACTCACTGGTTTTCGCCACTCGGTACCTTGCCCGACTAGCCTTATTTCCGAATTGGTAAGGAATTGATCCGTAAGAGAATAAGGAAAGGTATCCCCGCGAACCATGCTGGCAATAGACATTCTTCGGTGGCCTGGCATGAACCAAGCGTTCTTGTTTTCGTTCTTTCTTACTCTTGTATTGATCGCAGCGATCATTGTCGTTGGTAGGCGCCGTCCTGCAGATCGCAAAGCAACATGGGGCGAAGCAATGTTTGGTTCTGCATATGTTTTTGCGGTGATGTTCATTTCGTTTGGTGTCGTGCCTCACCAATGGATTGACCATGCAGACAAAAATTTGGGGTGGCGTAAGGACAAAGTAATTTTTGGTCCGTTCGATATTTTGAAGCCAAAAGCATTCGGTGGACCGTTTCCGTTCACAATGAGCTTTGAAGCGATTCGCGACATCATCGTCGTGGTTATTCACGTTTTCTACTTTGTGTTGATGGGTTTCATTTTTGCTTGGTGGCAAAAGCGCGGCGAAGTCAAGACAAAAGAAGTGAAGACATCGTCGTACGGCCGACCACTGATGCGCAAGGCATGATCTGAAATGACAAAGACCGACGCCAACCCACCGATGCCAGAATGGTCGGACGAGTATCAACTCGTTGAAGTTGATGCTGCGTATCTTGCTAAGGCTGTTAAGCCAAAGCAATTTATTCACATCGATCAAAGTGAATGCATCATGTGCGAAGGTTGCGTCGATATCTGTCCGTGGAAATGCATCCACATGGTTGCTCCTGAAGCAATTGCGACGGCTGAAAATACGGAGAAGCCTGGCGACGATCCATCTGACAACGTGTTGTTCATTATTGACGACGACGTCTGCACTCGATGCGCGTTGTGCGTCGATCGGTGTCCAACCGGCGTGATCATTATGGGCAAAGTTGGCGAACCTGTTGCAACTGGCGACTTTCACACACGTACGGCAAACCATGGCTACGGCTACGGGATGCGGCTTTAGAAGACTGATTGAGACGGAGAATATTTATGGCACTAACACTTGATGAGCAACCAAAGGTGACTCTGAAAGAGCGCGCGACAAAAGTAAACGAATCGCTCAAGGGCAGCCAGGCATGGAACTCAATATTCCGCCCAGGCTCAATTTTCCGCAAGGGTTACACCGATTCACCGCGTAACCGTTCGTATGTGATCATGAACTCGGTGCTCTATCACTTGCACCCGGTCAAGGTAAAGCGTCACGCAGTAAAGGTCAGTTACACGCTGTGCCTCGGTGGATTGAGCTTCTTCTTGTTTATTTTGCTCACGGTTACTGGCATCTTCTTGATGTTCTTTTACCGTCCGACTGCCACGAATGCTTGGCAAGACATTCAGTCGCTGCAGACATCAGTGACGTTTGGTTTGATGGTTCGAAACATGCATCGTTGGGGTGCTCACTTGATGGTGCTCAGCGTGTTCTTGCACATGGCACGCGTGTTTTATCACGGTGCATACAAAGCGCCGCGTGAATTTAACTGGGTTATTGGCGTTATTTTGCTCACTCTGACATTGCTCCTTTCGTTCACCGGTTACTTGTTGCCATGGGACCAACTTGCGCTCTGGGCTGTAACGGTGGGTACCAACATGATGGGATATTCGCCGGTCATTGGTTCCCAAGTGCGATTTGTGTTGCTCGGCGGTGTTGAAATCGGCGCCGAAACTTTGTTGCGCTGGTATGTGTTGCACGTGTTGTTATTTCCATTCATCACTGTCATCTTTCTTGCCGTGCACTTTTGGCGAGTGCGTAAAGACGGCGGAATATCGGGGCCACTATGACCGAAATCCCAGAACACCTTCTCAAGCGTGCGCAAGCAGCACGCGACAAGGCAGCAACCGACAGTGGCGCGGGCGAAGCAGCAAGTGGCGCTCCGTCGGATTCGCGTATTCCTGAAGAGTTACTCAATCGTTCAAAAGCTGCGGCTGCAGGTGGAGTTGCGGTAGCTGAACGTGTTGCAACTGGCGTAGCCACCACTGCACCAAACGGCAATTCGCCACAAGGCACTGGTCCTGGCGGTCACACACAGCGCTTATTGACAGTTGTGAAGTCTGGTTCGATTCAAGATGTAAAGGCCGTACCGGTTGACAAAGTGCACACATGGCCACACTTGCTCGGCGTCGAGTTTGTTGCAGCACTTGCATGCACCGCGTTTACATTTTTGTTTTCATGGTTCGTCAACGCACCGTTGTTGCAAGCCGCAAACTTCAACCAAACGCCAAACCCATCAAAGGCTCCTTGGTACTTCTTGGGCTTGCAAGAGTTGCTCACCATGTTTCACCCAATGATTGCTGGTGTAACAATTCCTGGTGTTGCACTCATTGCGTTAATGCTTGCTCCGTACATGGACCGCAACCCATCCAACAAGCCAGAAGATCGCAAGTTCTTGACCAGCATTTTTACGGTTCACCTGATGTTTTGGGCCGTGCTCGTCATCATCGGTTCGTTCTTCCGTGGTCCTGGCTTCAACTTCACGTTCCCATGGCGTGACGGAATCTTTTTCGATCTCTAAGGCGACATATATATGAACACGACCACCATCATCACCCTCGCAGTCGGAGTACTTATCGTGCTCGGACTTGCGCTCGTATTAACTTCGGTAAAGCGCAACGATTCACGCGGAGTTGGTGCATTGAAGCGTGAGACTCGCCGCAAGGACGTTGGCAAAGTCAATCCTGATGAAGTGTCTGGCCGTGCAATTGAGCGCGCCGCAGTGGCTGCTCGAAATACTGCCATCGCCACACGGCCAAGCGCTGATGTTGAACCTTGGTCACCACCAGATGCCGAAGCGATTGGTGTTGCGCGACGACAGTTTTTGAATCGCGCGACAGGAGCATTATTGGGCGCAAGCCTTGGTTCCTTCGGTGCGGCGCTCATTGCGTTTTTGTGGAAGAGCTCGTCGGGTGGCTTCGGTTCAAAAATTACGATTGGCAACATCGACACAGTGATTGGTCAGATTCGTGCAAATAAGGGCTTCTTCTATGTTCCACAAGCCCGCTCGTGGGTAACTGAGTACCCCAAAGAGGGTCTCTCAAAAGCAAAAGTCGCCTACGGGAAACAAGCACCTGTCTATGTAGGTATGGAAGCCGGAATTATCGCGCTGTATCAAAAGTGTCCACACTTGGGCTGCCGTGTTCCTAACTGCGTGAGCTCGCAATGGTTTGAGTGTCCATGTCACGGATCGCAGTACAACCGCGTTGGAGAGAAAAAAGGTGGTCCAGCACCTCGTGGAATGGATCGCTTTGGTGTTTCAGTTGCAAACGATATTTTGGTAATTGACACAGGTGCAGTGTTTGGTGGTCCACCGATTGGTACTAACACAACCGGTCAAGAAGCCGAAGGTCCACACTGTGTAGGCACTGCAGGAGGCCACTGATGATTGCTGTAGTTACTTCGAACATCGCATGGATTATTTTGGTAATCGCGCTCGGCGGTTGGATCGTCTATGGACTGACCAACATTCGTCGCAGTCGTGCCGAAATTGGTTCCGAAATTACGCTCGCAGCAAACCGTAAGCCGTACTACGACGACGAGATTCTTGAAGGAAAGAAAATCGAACGTACTCAGTTGATCGGTCTTTTGTTTCTTGCCGTTATCACCATTAGCTTGCCGCTGTATTGGATTCTTGAGCCAGGTCGTGAAGCTGGTGCGGTCAAACAATGGGATCATGAATTCGAACATTGGGGTAGCAAGTTGTTTGCTGTAACTGCATCAGGTGGTTACAACTGCGCAGGTTGCCATGGCGGCATGAAAGGCCCAGGAGGCGCTGCTGCATATGCAATTACCGATCCAAAAACTGGTGAAGTAAAAGAAGTGAGTTGGAAAGCCCCTGCGATTAACACTATTTATTATCGTTTTAGTGAAGAAGAAATTCGTTTCATCCTTAACTACGGACGTCCGTTTTCGCCGATGTCGCCATGGGGTCTTGTTGGTGGCGGTCCAATGAATGAGCAGCAGATTCAAACAATTTTGACGTACTTGAAGAGCATTCAGATTCCGCGCGAAGATTGCAGGGTGGTCGGTGATGATCCCCTGATTTGTGATGGTGGCCATTTACCGAAGGCAACTCAAGATGCAATTCAGACAGAAGCCGAGCGTTTGGTTGCTGCTGGCACCTACAAAACAGTTGGTGAAGCATTGTTCAACCTCGACCTAGGTAGCGGTAATTACTCATGCGCACGTTGCCACACCAAGGGTTGGTCGTACGGCGACCCACAAGTCACGGGTGGTGGTGCACTCGGACCAAACCTCACCGGTGGCTCATCGGTTCGTCAGTTTCCTCAACGAACAGACATGATCAATTTTATTAGCGGTGGCAGCGAATACGGTAAGCGTTACGGCGAACAGGGTCAGGGCAGCGGTCGTATGCCTGCATTCGGCGCAATGTTGACCGAGTCACAAGTTGCAGCCATTGTCGATTACGTGAGAGGCCTCTAAATGTTGTCAACATTGTTTGCAATCAACTGGCAACCAGAACTACGCGGCATTGTTGTCGTTCTCATTGCGGCAGTCGTATTGATTGGTGGTACATATTTAGTAGTCGGCACCAACGTCGGTGCTCGTCTTGGCTTTTTACTGGTTATCGCAGCTTTCTTTGGCTGGATGATGACAATGGGTGCAATTTGGTGGACATACGGCATTGGTCTCAAAGGACCAACACCGTTTTGGCATCCTGCTGAACCCGTCACGATTGTGCGCGACTCGTCGCTAATGGTGGGTGCAGAAATTTTGAAAGTTGAGCCAACTTTGGGTGGCGATCCTGTAGCTAATGCGGCATCAATTTCGACACAGCTTCAGACAGAGGGATGGCATTTGTTGGACGAAGCGGATCCGCAACGTGGCCAAGCAGTTGCTGCATCCGACGCAATTTTGCAAATTGAGGCAAAAGAGTTTCCTGCTGGTTCGTATTTGTCGGTAGCTGTGTACGACCGAGGTGGCGAGCGTTTTCCAAAGATCAATGATTCACTCGACTTCTTCGCGTTCTTTCATAAGCCAAGGTACGCACTTGTCGAAGTCGCACCTGTTGTCCCACAACATGTTGAGCCAGGTCGTGCACCAGCTCGTCCAGTTGTTGACACTGCGCAACCACATCGTTACGTGCACATGTTGCGCGACCTCGGCGCAAAGCGTCAACCCGCCATGTTTATTACATTTGGCTCAGGGCTGATCTTCTTGATGTTGTGCTGGTTGCTCCATCGCCGTGACTTGCAGTTGCGTGCAAACTTGAGCAGCGAGACTCTGCCTTCAAAGGCATAGCCAAGTCGTGGGTCAGTATCTTCCAATCATCGTCTTGATGGCTCTTGCCATCATCTTTGGTGCCTTAAGTTCGGTTGCATCGATGTTGCTTGCACCACGTCGACCAAACAGTGCAAAGTCTGCACCGTACGAGTGCGGAATTGTGCCAGGCCGCGAAGCACCTGAGCGCTTTCCGGTGAGTTTTTACATTATCGCGATGTTGTTCATCATGTTTGACATCGAAATTATTTTTGCCTACCCATACGCAGTAAGCCGTCAAGCACTTGGCTCTTATGCATTTTTCGAAATGGTTGCCTTCAGCGCAGTATTTTTCATTGCGTTCGTGTACGCCATCGCGCGCGGCGCGCTCGATTGGGGTCCAATCAAGAAAGCAGTTCGACTTGATTTGGGCAATAATGATGAGATGAAGTCGCCGAGCCGCACTGTGTTGAGCACTGTGCGTCGAGTTGGTTTTGATGGTCGTGAAGAAGACAACGGAGCAGCAGCCTGATGGGTCTCGTGCGCAACGTAATGGACGACGGCCTTGGTGGTCTTGAGCACAACTTTTTAACTGGACGAATTGAAGATGTAGTCAAGTGGTCGCGCTCGCGCTCAAGCTGGGGCGCAACGTTTGGGCTTGCATGCTGTGCAATCGAGATGATGGCAACAGGAACTGCGCATTACGACCTTGCACGATTTGGTATGGAAGTGTTTCGCGCTTCACCACGCCAGGCCGACATCATGATCGTTGCTGGGCGCGTGAGCCAAAAGATGGCACCAGTGTTGCGACAGGTCTACGACCAAATGATGGAACCTAAATGGGTTATCTCAATGGGCGTGTGCGCGAGCAGCGGAGGAATGTTTAACAACTACGCAATCGTGCAGGGTGTTGACCAAATTGTCCCTGTCGATGTGTATGCGCCAGGTTGCCCTCCAACGCCAGAGACTCTGATCCATGCGATTGAGACGTTGCACCAATTGATTGAAGACGGCGAGATCATGAGCCGTCGCAAATCAACAGGTGCCGGTGCCAATGTGCATATTCAAGAAATTGCTGCTGGTACGTACACACCTGTTGTTCTTGGAAAGCGCTAGACCATGACAACCGATGTGTTGCACGATTGTGTATTGGGCCAATCACACGGACAGAGCGTGTTATTCGTACCCAAAGATCGTTATATCGCAACACTGCGTAAATTGATCGACGATTCGTACACGATGTGTGTTGACCTCACTGCTGTCGACTTTCTGACTCACCCTGGTCGCACGTTGCCAGAAGCGATTGCTCCAGAGCGTTTCGAAGTTGTTGTCAACTTATTATCAATGCGTGATCGCACACGATTGCGATTGCGCACTCAAGTGAGTGAAGCCGATGCATCAATTGACTCAGCATTTGATTTGTACCCTGGCACCGAAGCCATGGAGCGCGAGGTGTTTGACATGTTCGGCATCACGTTTAATGGTCACCCAGATTTGACTCGCATCTTGATGCCAGAAGATTGGGACGGCCACCCGCTGCGCAAGGATTATTCGCAGGGCCGCATTCCAGTTCAATTCAAGGGAAGCGCATCATGAGCGATCTCTTGAGCACGGTTGTTTCTGCAGGAACATTTGAAGGTAACCAAGAGTTGCGTTCACGCAGCGAACTGACCGCTAAAGAAGTAATGCGCGAAGTTGGCGCAGTGTTGCGCATGAGTGAAGCAGAAGTTGCATTGCTCGCCGAAGTTGAGTCTGATCCTGGTGAAGATCAGACAATGATCATCAACATGGGCCCACAACACCCGTCAACACACGGGGTGTTGCGCTTGATGCTCGAGTTGAAGGGCGAAACAGTGTTGCGTTGCAAGCCAATCATTGGCTACCTACATACGGGCATGGAAAAGACCGGCGAGTCGCTCACATTTATGCAGGGTGGTACCAACGTCACTCGTATGGATTACGCATCGCCTTTAAATAACGAACTTGTTTTCTCAATGGCAACCGAAAAGTTGCTTGGTATCGATGGCGATATTCCTGAGCGCGCAGTATGGATGCGCATGTTGTTGTCGGAAATGAATCGCATGAGCAGCCACCTGTTGTTCATGGCTTCAAACGGCATGGACATCGGCGCCGTTTCGATGATGTTGTACGGATGGCGCGAGCGCGAAGAAGTATTGCGTTTCTTCCAAAAAGTCACTGGGTTGCGTATGAATCACAACTTCATTCGTCCCGGCGGCGTTGCTGCCGACTTACCAGAGGGTTGGCGTGATGATGTTCTTGAGATTCTCGAGATGCTTGGCCCGCGCTTAGAAGAGTACGACACGTTGATGACTGGTCAGCCAATTTGGCGTGAGCGGTTGCAGGGTGTTGGGGTGATCACTCGTGATGAAGCGATTGCGCTCGGTGCAACTGGTCCGATCTTGCGATCAACCGGATTGGCATGGGACTTGCGTCGCGACATGCCGTACCTCAACTACAAAGATGTTGATTTTGATGTGATCGTGGGCAGCTATGGCGATGCGTTTGATCGCTATGCAATTCGATTGGCAGAAATTCGCGAGTCAATGCGGATCGTTCGCCAAATTCTTGACAAGATGCCTGGCGGCGACTTCCGTATTCAAAATAAAAAAGTCACTCCGCCACCACGCGCTCGTATCGACGAGTCGATGGAAGCATTGATTCATCACTTCAAGATTTTCACTGAGGGCTTCAAGGTTCCAGAAGGCGAAGTGTATGTAGCGATCGAAAGCCCACGTGGCGAGATTGGCTGCTACATCGCAAGCGATGGCTCGGCAACTCCGTATCGAATGCACGTCCGCGCACCGAGTTTTGTCAACGTACAAGCACTGCCGCACATGATGCGTGGTGGACTCGTAGCCGACGCCGTTGCAGTGATTTCCTCAGTTGACCCAGTGCTAGGTGAGGTCGACAGATGAGCCGCCTCAACGAAGCCAACATCAAGACTGCGCTCGAGATTATTGCTCGATATCCGCGTCCAAAGTCTGCACTTATTCCGCTGTTGCATCTTGCACAAGAACAAAACGGATATGTCACGAATGAAGCCATGGTCCACCTGGGTGAACTCGTCGGTGTCACATCGGCCGAAGTGTATGGAACTGCAACGTTCTACGAGATGTTTCGTTTCGAGCCAGTTGGTAAATACCTCGTCAACATTTGCGGCACCATGTCATGTGCGCTCATGGGGGCTGGCGACTTGATGCATCACGCCGAGCAGAAGTTGGGTGTCAAAGCTGGCGGTACGACTGCAGACGGAATGTTTACCCTCGCTCATGCAGAGTGTCAGGCAGCGTGCACCGAAGCTCCAACCCTCCAAGTCAATTACCGCTTTCGTTACAAAGTCACCAATGGCGACTTCGATACTTTGATTGATGATCTCAAGAACGGCAAACTTGCCGATGAGATTCCTGCTCACGGAGTTGTCGCACGAATTCGCCAGCGCATTCCGGCCGATCGCGGCGTTGGGGCAGTGGCACCAGAACTCGTGACCGAGAATCCTGCATGGATGGACGGCAAGGCAGCATTATGACAACCGCTATTAAATATCCACACGCTGCAGGTTTTGTTGCGGGCGACAGGCCGAAGATTGTGACATCACGCTTCGAGCATGCCGACTCGTACACGATTGAACGCTTTTTGGCCACAGGTGGTTATGCCGGTTTGCGCAAAGCACTTGGTCGCGCAGCAACCGATGTACATGAAGAAGTGAAGAGTGCAACCGTGCTTGGGCGTGGTGGCGCGGGTTTCCCTGCTGGTACAAAGTGGGGACTTACACCACAACAAGTATTTCCAAAATATTTGGTTGTCAACGGCGACGAGAGCGAGCCTGGCACTTACAAGGATCGCTTGCTCATGGAGCGCGATCCGCACCAACTCATTGAAGGTTGTCTCATCGCTTGTTACGCAGCCGGTTTGTCGCAGTGCTTCTTGTACATTCGCGGCGAGATGGCGCTTGCACAAGAGCGTGTTGCAACCGCACTCAATGAGGCTTATGCAGCTGGTTATGTTGGCAAAAATATTTTGGGTTCCAAGTTCTCAGTCGACATCGTGTTGCACTGGGGTGCTGGTGCTTATGTAGTTGGCGAAGAGACGGCGTTGATTGAGAGCCTCGAAGGAAATCGCGGCATGCCACGACTCAAGCCACCTTTTTTCCCAGCAGCAAATGGTTTGTATGGCCAGCCGACAATTGTCAACAACGTTGAGACGCTTGCTAACTTGCCTTGGTTGATGGTCAATGGTTCCGAGGCCTACACGGCCATTGGCACAAAGACTTCTCCCGGTACCCGCATGGTTGCAGTTTCGGGGCACGTCAAAAATCCTGGCGTATTTGAAATCATCAACGGCACGACAACATTTAGGGACTTGTTGTACGGAGCAGAATTTTGTGGCGGTATTCGCAACGACAACGAACTCAAAGCATTTGTGCCAGGCGGCGGTTCGGCACCTTGGTTTACGGCCGATCAACTCGACTTGCCGTTTGAGGCAAGCCAAGTTGGGCCAGCAGGTTCAATGCTCGGTTCTGGCGCAATCATGGTGATGGATTCCACCACCGACATTCCTGCTGCAGCACTGACGCTCACGCACTTTTATGCGCACGAATCGTGTGGCAAGTGCACACCGTGTCGCGAAGGTGGCACATGGCTCGAGCGCATCCTCACTCGCATCGTTGAGGGCACGGGCACTGAGGCCGACTTGCAACAAATTCTTGAAGTAGGTGCGATGATCTGCCCAGGAGATTTCCCGCACGCATCCAACGAAAAATTAGGATTGGCTGCTGTGCCATTCCCTTACAAGATGACAACAATTTGTTTCGTCGGGCCGTCTGCATTTGCGCCGTTGCACTCCGCAATCACATTGTTCCGCAGCGAATTTGAGGCTCGTTTGGTCAAGCGCATCTCGATTCCTGTAACTGCAGTTTCAACTCCACCAACGGTGTGGGCATAGTCATGACAACAGTCGACTCAAACACCACAGCGCCAGAGCCAGTAGTGGATCCAAACGCGGTCAGCGTCACCATCAACGGCAAAGTCGTTGCTGCACGCAAAGGTGAGATGATCATTGCGGCTGCAGATCGCACAGACGATTTCATTCCGCGATTTTGTTATCACCCACGCATGGAACCGGTGGGCATGTGCCGCCAGTGTCTCGTTGAAGTTGTAGGCCCACGCGGCCCAATGATGGTGGTGTCATGCATGACGCCAGTTGCAGAAGGCCAAGTTGTAAATACCGAGACTGAGGGCGTTAAAAAAGCCCAAGAGGGTGTTCTTGAGTTGTTGCTCGCTAACCATCCGCTCGATTGTCCAGTATGCGACAAGGGTGGCGAGTGCCCGTTGCAAGACCAAGCATTTAGTCATGGCCCTGGCGAAAGCCGTTTTGTCGAAGAAAAGCGACACTACGAAAAGCCAATCGCGATTAGCGACAATGTGTATCTCG
>Ga0214919_10002951_pt1 | contig 26242 bp, 29 predicted proteins | sample LL1503_MetaG_FD_177994 | JGI IMG/M metagenome (GOLD analysis project Ga0214919, IMG submission 177994) | Freshwater microbial communities from Lake Lanier, Atlanta, Georgia, United States - LL-1503 | ecosystem: Environmental > Aquatic > Freshwater > Lake | place: USA: Georgia | collected...
TCAAATTACGAAAATGGCGCGTCATGCAGCTTGCGGCATTTGGTAGCTGGCGGCGCCGGCCGACAGCTTTTCCATAAATGTCTGGATTTCGGCGTCGCCAATATTCAACGGCGGCAGTACGCGGAACGTGTTGTCCCCCGCTGCCACCAGTAACAACCCGTGATTGTCGCGCAAATGCGCCACAAAGGCCCGCGTTTCATGCGTCATCATCACGCCGAGCATAAGCCCCTTGCCACGCACGCCGGTAAACAGGTCCGGGTAATTGCCGATAAATTGTTCAAGTGTCGAACGCAGCTTTTCACCCGTCGATCGCACTTGCGTCAGAAACTCTTCATTCGCCACGACATCCCAAACCGCCTGACATGCTGCCATCGCAAATGGGTTGCCGCCATAAGTTGAACCATGCGTGCCAGCCACCATGCCGCGTGCAGCTTCTTCAGTGGCAAGGCAGGCACCCACAGGAAAACCGCCACCAAGGCCCTTTGCGGTCGCCATGATGTCTGGAATAATGCCATATTGTTCATAGGCATATAGCGTGCCAGAACGTGCTACACCGCACTGAACCTCATCGAGGATCAGCATGATGCCGTGTTCATCGGCCAAAGCCCGAAGGCCGTGCATAAAGGCATCTGATGCAGGGCGCACTCCGCCCTCCCCCTGGATAGGCTCAACCAAAAACGCAGCGGTCTTCGCCCCCATGGCCGCCTTGGCACCTTCAAGATCGTCAAAATCAACATATTTGAAGCCTTCCAGCAAAGGCAGGAAGCTCTTGTGCATCTTCTCCTGATTGCTGGCCGAAATCGTCGCCATCGTCCGGCCGTGAAAGGCGTTCTTAAAGGTGATGATCTCAAAGCGGTCACTGCCTTGGCTTTGGTGATAGGCACGGGCGGTTTTAATAGCGCACTCCACCGCCTCAGCGCCGGAATTGGTAAAGAATACCGTATCGGCAAAGGTGGTATCCACAAGCCGCTGGGCAAAGGCTTCACCCTGCGGGCTGCCATAAAGGTTCGACACATGGATCAGCGTTGCCGCTTGGTCTTGAATCGCTTTGGTCAGATGTGGATGACTATGGCCAAGCAGGTTCACAGCGATGCCCGCTGCAAAGTCCAGCGCGCGGCTGCCGTCTTCGGAAATCAACCAAGCGCCTTCACCACGGACCGGCCGAAAACCGCAGCGCGGATAGACTGGCATCAGGGGCGTAATCGACATGGTTTTCTTCCTTCCGACTGAATGGTTGGCATATTCCAAAAGCCAAAAAGCGGCCCCACGGGACCGCTTGTTTCTGCCTTATCGCTATAGGCATGCGAAAATGGCAAATCAAGTTATGCCTCAGCGTCCTTGTTACGCTTGGCAGCGGCGATCCGGCGCTTCACATAACCGTATAACAGCAGATGCACCCCCAACCATAGCAGAATGAATATCATAATCATTTTTGCAGCAGGGCTCATACCTGCTTCCATAACGCCGGCCCGACCGCGAACAACCCCGAATTGTTAGAGCAAGCCGGTATCAAGCGACACATGGGGCGGGCAAGCCATAATGGCCTTATGGTCGGCATCACGGCCCGATAAAGTGTTGGCCATATAATGGTTGGTATCCCGGTGGTGCGCCTCGTCCGCGCGGATGATTAGAATAACATCGCGAAGCGTCGTTCCCTCTGGCAAATTCCAATAGCGCAGCGCCACTGGCGGCGCAGGCGGGTTCGGGTGCCGTCCCTCGTCAATCTCGGCCAGATATAAAGTATAGCTGAGCACGGCCTCCTCTTCGAAATAGCCGACGAGACGGTGCGCCGTCTTGGCCGAAAACAGATAGAGGAAGAAAAAGAAGACGTAAAAAACCCACTGTACGGTCAGTATGACAATGCGTTCAAACCATGACGGTTGCGCGATTTCGATGAACGTCATCAAATGCATCCGTTCATTTTCTGCTTCGTCCATCAACGTCCTAATCCAGCCGCGATCATCCTGCATCAGGCGAAGCGCCCGCAAATGGGACAAGGTCGCGCCGACCATGCCGGGTACCCCGGCGACAGTCTCTAACACGATCGCGCGATTGCCGTAACGCTTTGCAAAAAACGTATCCGCCCCCCAGCGCAATGTTTTGGTTACGCGCAAGGCAAACCAGTCGGAAAAGCCGAGCGTCTTATGATGGGTGGATTGAATATCACTGCAGTCAGGCATGAGTTTGTTCCGATGTTTGGTTAGCGACTTAACGCGCACCAAACCATGTTGGGCAACACGAAAACAAATATGCTCAGTTTACTTTTTTGCAACTGTGGCCGTTTCGGTGGCTTAGCAGCCCAGTTTCGGAAGCATTTCCAGGTAAAGCAAAATCACTCCACTGTAACAGACTTTGCCAGATTGCGGGGTTGGTCAACATCCGTGCCCTTGGCGCACGCCACATGATAGGCAAGCAACTGAACGGGCACGGCATAGACGAGGGGCGCAATAAGCGGATGGACGGTCGGCATTTCGATGGTCGCGAGGCAGCCTTCGCCGGCTTCGGCAATCCCTTCGGCATCGGAGATCAACACAACCTTGCCGCCCCGCGCCATAACTTCTTGCATGTTACTAACGGTTTTTTCGAACAACGGTCCACTTGGCGCGAGAACGATGACGGGCACCGCTTCGTCGATTAAAGCGATTGGTCCATGCTTCATTTCGCCTGAGGCATAGCCCTCGGCGTGAATGTAGCTGATTTCCTTCAGCTTCAACGCGCCTTCCATCGCCAGCGGATAGTCCGGGCCACGACCAAGATAGAGCACGTCGCGCGCGGGCGCGATCAAGTGCGCCATAGCGGCAATGTCATCATCATGCGCCAAAGCGGCGTTGAGCGCGGCTGGCGCCTCAATAAGATGCCGGACGATTGTGCGTTCTTCCTCGGCGTTCAACTTGCCTTTAACGAGCGCCAGATGTGCTGCCAGCGCAGCGAGAACCGCAAGTTGGCAGGTAAACGCTTTGGTCGACGCAACACCGATTTCGGGACCGGCATGTGTGGGCAGCAAAAGGTCCGCTTCGCGCGCCATGCTTGACGTCGGCACGTTCACAACGACCGCGATAGTCTGGCCATTTTCCTTGCAGTGACGCAAGGCCGCCAGCGTGTCCGCGGTCTCGCCCGATTGGGAAATAAACAGCGCAAGGCCGCCTTCCTCCAACACGGGGTCGCGGTACCTAAACTCCGATGCCACATCGATATCGACGGGCACACGGGCAAAAGTTTCGAACCAGTATTTTGCGACCATGCCGGCATAATAGCTGGTTCCGCAGGCAACAATCGTGATGCGCTTTACGCCCGCCAAGTCGAAATCCATCTGCGGCAAGGCAACGGTCTGCTCAAGCGGGCGAATGTAGCTTGAGAGTGTTTGCGCGACCACAATGGGCTGCTCAAAAATTTCTTTCTGCATATAATGGCGGTAATTGCCCTTTTCGATCTGCGCGGCGGACACACCCGAGGTGGTAATCTCGCGCTCCACCGGATTGTTGTCCTTGTCGAAAATTTGTGCGCCGTCGCGTGCGACGATCACCCAGTCGCCTTCCTCAAGATAGGCAATCCTCTGCGTCAGTGGCGCAAGGGCAAGCGCGTCGGAACCCAGATAGGTTTCGCCATCACCATAGCCCACAACCAACGGGCTGCCCAGCCGTGCGCCGATCAGGAAATCGGGAAACTGGCGGAAGGCAATCGCCAGCGCAAAGGCTCCGCGCAGGCGGGGAAGCACGGCCTTAACGGCATCAGCGGGCGCATGACCAGCCTCGACCTGTTCGGACACCAGATGCGCGACCACCTCGGTATCGGTCTCGCTTTCAAACGTCCGGCCGCGTGCAGTCAGTTCGTCGCGCAGCTGCTTGAAATTCTCGATAATGCCATTGTGCACCAAAGCAACTTGGCCCGTTGCATGCGGATGCGCGTTGCTTGTGGTTGGCGCGCCATGTGTCGCCCAACGGGTATGTGCGATGCCTATATTACCCGCCGCATCATTGGTCTTGAGCAAGTTGACGAGGTTGGCCAACTTGCCTTCCGCACGGCGGCGGACGAGTTGGCCGTCAAACACCGTGCAGACACCGGCACTGTCATAGCCGCGATATTCCATTCGCTTCAGCCCATCGACCAGCCGGTCGGACACAGGTGATTTGCCAACAATTCCGATAATGCCGCACATTTATTCTGTTTCCCAATCTGCTTTGTAGGGGACCCTAATACCCGGCATCTCTGGCGGAAAATCCTTCGTATTTCGTGTAACCAGTATGCGCCCTGACACCTGCGCCGAGGCGAGGATCACGGCGTCCGGCGATTTTAATGACTTGCGCTGGTGCCGCAACGCAGCGGCCCGCCGTCCAATTTCCTCGTCGATTTCACTCATTGCAAAGAGGCGCAAAAACTGTTCCGTTTCAGTCGCTGCATTATCAGGAACGCCCGACATAACCTCTATCCACGTCATCCGGCTAATCCATGCTCGAGTGACATTGCGCACCTCAGTCCATGCCGCTGGCCGATTGTGCAGCATGTCGATCACGATATTGGTATCGAAAAAGCGCTCACTCACGCCGCGCTGCGTTTCTTTTTGAGAGGCGCAATTTCGCCAATGTCGGGCCACTCGGCGCGTAACTCGCGTTCGTATTCGAGACCATCTACAGTTGAACCATGCCGTTCCCAAAGGCCGAAATATTTTTCGAAACCTTCCTTACGACTTTCTTCGAGATAATTGGACACTGCCTCGCGCAACACAGCAGCGCGCGACTTACCCTCGCGCTTGGCGATTTCATCCAGCTTGCGAACATCGTCCACAGGAACATCTACAAGGAATCTACTCATGATATGATGTTATGATATCATATCATGATATCATGTCAATCCTGATCGAGGGCCTTTTTGTCGGCCTTCTTCTTCCGCATTGCGTCATGAAAGCGGTCCGCCCAGCCGGGCTTTACCAATTGCTCGGCGCGGACCATGCGGAGTTCGCCGTCGGCTACGTCCCTAGATACCGCGCTGCCTGCAGCCACAATCGCATCGCGGCCAACCTTCACAGGCGCGATCAAGGCTGAATTGCTGCCTATGAACGCACCTTCGCCGATCACAGTCTGATATTTGAAATATCCGTCATAATTGCAGGTGATGGTGCCAGCGCCGATGTTCGCGCCAGCACCTATGGTTGCGTCGCCCAGATAGGTCAGATGGTTCGCCTTTGCGCCCTTGCCCAGATGTGCTTTTTTGGTTTCAACGAAATTGCCGATCTTCGCCTTTTCTTCCAACACCGTACCGGGACGCAACCGCGCAAAGGGACCGATTTCGCAGCCACTGCCGATTATCGCGCCTTCAATATGGCTGTTTGCGCGGATTTTTACATTGTCAGCTATGCTAACGCCGGGGCCGAAAAAGACATTGGGTTCGATCAAGACATCGCGGCCAAGCTGCGTATCCCACGCAAACCAGACCGATTCCGGCGCAATTAAGGTTGCGCCATCATCCATGGCATGCACCCGGCGGCGGCGCTGCCACGCCTGTTCCATCTCCGCCAATTGCGCGCGGCTGTTGATGCCAGCGACGTTGTAGGGCTCGGTAATGATAGCCACGCAAATCCGCCCATCTTCGCTGGCTATGTTGACGATATCGGTGAGATAATATTCCTTCTGCGCATTGTCGTTGGTGACGCGATCCAGAAGAGGGAACAGGTCGCGTGCTTTCACCGCCATCAGGCCGGAATTGGACAGTTTCACCGCTTTTTCCGCCTCGGTTGCGTCCTTTTGCTCGACCATTTTGATGATGTGGCCATCTTCGACGATTACGCGGCCATAGCCCGCGGAATCTTCTGGCTCGAACGCCAACACGACCACCGCCGGCGCATCAGGCGCGTTGAGCCGCGCGACCATCGCCTGCATCATTGCAGTCGGCACAAACGGAACGTCGCCATAGAGAATGAGAACATCGCCCTCAAAGCCCTCCAGAGCCCCCCGTGCCTGCTGTACGGCATGCCCAGTGCCAAATTGCGGTTCTTGCACTGCAAGCTCTGCTGAGCCCGCCAGAGCGGCTTCCAGTTGGCTTTTGCCGCTACCGACAACCACAACCTTTTTTGTCGGGCGCAACGCATCGACCGAAGCCATCAGGTGCATCAGCATTGGCCGGCACGCGATGGGGTGCAGCACCTTGTGCAGGTCGGAATTCATGCGCGTGCCTTTGCCCGCGGCGAGGATGATGGCGGCTAATTCGGTCATGAGCATCTCCATGCCAGCAAATTGTTGCGGTTTCCAGAACTTGCAGCCAAGAGCATTGTAATTATTTCTTCTCGTGTTGATCTCGGTCGAGAAAAGATGGAAAGCATGTTTAATTTTAGTGTCCCGCTCTCGCTCGACACTAATGGATTGTTTAGGAGTTTGGGTTTGGATTTTCCTTTCGACATCATCGGTTTTGATCTTGATGGCACCTTGGTCGACACCAGCGGCGATTTAACGGCTGCAGTCAACCATGTGCTGGAAAGCGTTGGTAGACCAATGCTTTCCTCCGATACCGTGAAGCAGCATATTGGCGGCGGGGCGAAACTCATGCTGCAACAGGGGCTTGAGGCAACCGGCGGCATCCCCGATAATGATTTCAAACCACTGTATCGCCAGATGCTTACTTACTACGAAGCGAACGTCTCGGAACACAGCCGTCCGTTTGACGGCGCGCTGGCGTTGTTGGATGCGCTCGACAATATGGGTGTGCGTTACGCCGTCGTGACCAACAAATTTGAAAGCCTTGCGGTCAAATTGCTGACTGACCTGAATCTAGCGGACCGTATGGGATGCATCTTGGGCGCAGATACTTTGGGTAAGGAAAATGCCAAGCCGTCCGGCGCACCAATCTTTGAAATGATTAAGCGCTGTGGCGGCGGACGTGCAGCTTATGTCGGTGACTCAGTCTACGATGTGATGGCAGCGAAGAATGCCAGCGTCCCAAGCGTGGCGGTCAGCTTTGGTTTTTTGCATGGTCCGGTTGAGGATATGGGCGCAGACGCAATCATTGACCATTTTGACGAGCTTTTGGGATGTCTTAGACAATTTAGATCGAATTAGTGCGCGCAGCGACGCAGAGGATGCGACGTTTATGTTCCTTGCGCCCGTGCATATCCGACGTGGAAGGCCGCATTACTCCATTGGCGTTGCCTGCATGCCAAAGCTGCGTCTATATGCGGGACAACTAAGCTAGGAATGCGTAAAATAGGTTTTCGGCATCTCAAGCGGAATTGAAGCAGGTAGAAACAGTGAACAGTTGGTTATCTCCCCGCATTCTTGTCGCTTTTGCTTTGGCGTTTGTCGGAGCTGTCTTTGCAGGCCAAATGGGCGGCCCAGCAGAACGTATCCTCGTTGTTTTTGTCTCGATGCTCATCGCATTGTTTGTTGCGGCGAACCCCGATGATCACGATGTTGTGCCCTCAGATATCCTAAATGCCTCCACTGACAATATGCAGCAGATGCCGGCGCTAAGTTCGCACCCGCAGTTGCAATCGTTCATTGATGCATCCGCTGACGCTATATTGATGGTCGAAAACGCGCGAGTCACCGCCGCCAACCAAGTTGCACTGCGTCTCTTGGGCGGCAATATCGTCGGTCAGAATGTACGTATGGCCTTTCGCCATGCCGGGGCAATTGAACGGTTATCGGATCCTGATGCAAATCATAGCGGACACCCGATCCGGTTGACCGGAATCGGCCAGAAGAACCAGCTATGGGATATGCGCATTCAGACGATGGGGCCCTCTCAAAAAATCGTGCTTCTCGCCGATCGCAGCGGGACGCAAGCGGCGGAAAAAATGCGCGTCGATTTTGTGGCCAATGCTAGCCACGAACTGCTCACCCCATTGGCTGCGATCAAGGGCTTTATCGAAACGCTTGATGACCCGGCCGCAGGCGACGATGCAGCAACGCGCAGTCGATTTTTGGGTATCATGGCCACTGAAACCAACCGGATGCAGGCTCTAGTGCGTGACCTAATGTCGCTTAGCCGGATTGAGGCCGAAAAATATGATCCACCCCAAACGCCGGTCGACTTCGCAAGCATAATCATGGAAACGATTGACCATCTGCGTAACAGCCAAAAGGATCGCGGCGCGGATATTGCAGTCGATGTCACCTCTGATTTGCCTCCAGTCATTGGGGATGGGGGGCAGTTGCGCCAATTGGCGAGTAACATATTGAACAATTCGATGAAGTACGGTCGTGCGGGAACGCCGGTCTCGGTCTCCCTAACACCTTCTAAATCAGGTGCGATGATTAACTTCGCTGTAACGGATGTCGGCGACGGAATCGCGCCGGAACATTTGCCGCGTCTAACGGAGCGTTTCTATCGCGTCGATTCAGGACGGAGCCGGTTGGTAGGCGGAACCGGACTTGGCCTAAGTCTGGTCAAGCATATTGTTGACCGCCACCGCGGGCATTTGGAAATTCGCAGCATATTAGGCAGGGGAACTACAGTATCGATTTTGTTACCCGTTGCGCACAGTTGATCGTAACATTATCGTAATACAAGAGTCATGTATCATCCATGGGGTCGGCCTATATGCTGCCTCGAATATAGTTCGAAACGCAAAAATCCATTAAGAGGACCGCAATATGATGAAGAAAATTTCGCTCATAGCCATAAGCGCGCTCGCGCTTTCCGCATGTAATGACCAAGCTAGCACTGGTGGAGCAGCCGGCGGGTCGCGTCAGGAAATCCGCATCGTCGGGTCCTCTACTGTATTTCCTTTTGCAAAGGCCGCTTCCGAAGCATTTGCAAAGGCAGATGCGTCGCGCAAGTCGCCTGTCCTGGAATCCAACGGAACTGGCGGCGGTATTGAACAATTCTGCAAAGGTGTCGGCGCAGAAAGCCCGGACATCGCCAACGCATCGCGTCGTATGAAAAAAAGCGAATTTGAAAATTGCCAGAAAAATGGCGTTAAGGACATAATCGAAGTTCAAGTGGGCATTGACGGCCTTGCGCTTGCAGAATCGAACCAAGGCGCCAAATTCGCACTGACTACCGCAGACGTTTATAAAGCGCTTGCCGCCAATCCGTTTGGGAAACCGCAGACCGCAAAGCTGTGGTCCGACGTCAACCCTGCGCTGCCAAAACTTCCAATTTCCGTTTATGGCCCGCCTACGACATCGGGCACGCGCGATTCCTTTCACGAATTGATCATGGAAGCCGGTTGCAAGACCGACGCAGCGATGAAGGCTTTGAAAGAAACTAACGAAGACAAATATAAAGCAATCTGTACCGAAGTGCGAACCGATGGCGCGTTCAAGGAACAGGGCGAAAACGATAATCTGATCGTACAGAAGCTGTCCTCCAACCCCGATATGATCGGCATTTTCGGTTATAGCTATATGGAAGAAAATGCATCCAAGGTGCATGGCATTCAGATGAATGGCATAAGCCCAACGATCGCAACGATCTCGGATGGCAGCTACCCTGGCGCGCGCAAGATGTTCATCTATGTGAAAAAGGCGCACATCGACAAAATCCCGGGCATTAAGGATTTCGTACTTGAATTCCTCAAGGGTGGTGTTGTCGGCGGATATCTTACAAAATTGGGAATGATTGCATCCAGCGATGCAGACTATAAGGCCGCAACCGAAGTTGCAAAAAGCCTCACCGTAATGACGGGTGCAGATTTGAAATAAAACTGCAACAATGATGGCGTCTATGGGCCTGGATCGAATCTCCGTTTGATCCAGGCCCACGCTGTTTTTGGGTTTTATGACGGCTATTGGGTTATTTCGTCCAGGGGGGCATGGTTAAGTTTATGACTGGAACGGCATTGCTCTTCCTCGTCCTTGGTCTCGGCCTTGTCGGTTGGATGTCTGGTCGTGCGCGCGCTGCTGCATTTGTGCGCAGCGCAAAGGGTGGCCCACGCGGCACCGTAAACAGCCTGCCTTATTATCACGGTTGGTTTGTCGCGATTTGTGCGATCGCCCCGGCTCTTGCCTTCATGTTCGTCTGGCAGTCGATTTCACCGTCACTGGTTACCAACATGGTGCTGTCAGCGCCTGCTGCGGCAGACCTACCGCAAGATACTTTCGCGCGTGCCGCCATCCTGTCGGAGGCGCGGGCTATCGCACAAGGGTTTCAGACCACAGCGTTTCAGGAAGGGAGCGAAAAGCTTGTTTCCTTGTACAGAAACGCACTGTCTTATTACCAATGGATTGGCGTTGCCGCGACGCTCTCCCTGCTGTTTGCAGGTGGCGCTTTTGCCTTCACACGCATCAAGCCCGATTTTCGCGCACGCGGCAAAGTAGAACGCGTTGTCATGTTCGGTTTGCTGGTCGCGTCACTGATTGCAATCCTTACGACGCTTGGCATTTTCGCATCGTTAATCTTTGAATCCTGGCGTTTCTTCTCGATGGTTTCGCCGTTTGAATTCCTGTTTGGAACCGACTGGAATCCGAAATCGACAGTTACGTCGGGTGCCTACAATGGTTATGGAGCCATCCCCTTATTCTGGGGCACGATTTTTATCGGCGCGATTATCGCGATGATAGTCGCCATTCCGTTAGGGTTGATGAGCGCCATTTTCCTCACGCAATATGCATCTGCAAACGTCCGCAAATGGATGAAGCCAATTCTCGAAATCCTTGCCGGCGTCCCCACCGTCGTCTACGGATATTTCGCAGCCTTAACCGTGGCACCAGCCATTCGTGACTTTGCAGTCATGCTCGGCGTCAGCAACGCAGCATCGGATAATGCATTGGCGGCTGGCATTGTTATGGGCGTCATGATCATTCCTTTGGTATCTTCCATGTCCGACGACAGCATTGCCGCTGTCCCCAACGCAATGCGCGACGGCAGTCTCGCCATGGGCGCGACAAAAAGCGAGACGATCAAGCAGGTGCTTTTACCAGCCGCATTGCCGGGCGTCGTCGGCGGGGTATTGTTGGCAGTAAGCCGGGCCATTGGCGAGACCATGATCGTCGTCATGGCGGCTGGCTACACCGCCAATCTTACTGCTAATCCTTTTGATACAATTTCTACCGTCACCGTTCAGATTGTCGCACTTTTAACGGGCGATCAGGATTTCGCTAGCCCGCACACCCTTGCTGCGTTTGCACTGGGACTCGCTCTGTTCGTGACCACATTCTTCCTGAATTATGTGGCGCTGCGGGTCGTGAAAAAATATCGGGAAGCTTATGAATAACGTGGTTATCGCCCCTACGCCGACCGATTGGAACGGGGATGTGATGCGAAGGCGCATCGCAAGGCGCTATGCTGCGGAGCGGCGTTTCAAAGCGATGGGCTTCTTCTCCGTTGCCTTGTCCACATTGTTCCTCGCTTTTTTATTGTTCACGATGCTTGGTCAGGGTCTGCGCGGTTTTCAGCGGACCGAGGTTGCGGTCGAATTTGATTTCCCAACGCTTACCGCTGGTACTACCGCAGCTTCGATCATGGGTCCAAATGCAGATGCTGCGCTGAACTCGATGGATATTCCAGGACTGGTTGAGCTTGCCGTTGGGCAGCAATATGCGAGCCGCGAAGAAGGCCTGCTCACTTCGGCAGCCGCAGCCAATGTTCGGCAGATGCTTGTCGACAACCCAGATCTCATAACGTCGAAGCAGACGTTTTGGCTTCCAGCAGATACGCGGCTTGACGTCGCCTTCAAGCGAAGCGGCGAACCAGCAGCAGAAAAAACTGTCGCAGCGCTCTCACAAAAAGACGCGCTGCGCACCGGCTTTAACTGGACGTTCCTTACCGGTGCTGATGCAACTGACCCATCATCTGTCGGTATCTGGGCGGCATTTAAGGGGTCGCTGATGACAATGGCGATCACCCTATTGCTCGCATTTCCCATCGGCGTGCTATCGGCGCTCTACTTGGAAGAATATGCATCGAAGAACCGCTTAACAGACATAATCGAAGTATCGATAAACAACCTGGCAGCGGTCCCATCAATCATCTTCGGACTGCTTGGTCTAGCCGTATTCCTGACCATGTTCGGCATACCCCGATCCTCTGCCTTGGTTGGCGGCCTTACTCTTGCGCTGATGACAATGCCGGTGATCGTTATCGCCGGCCGTAACGCAGTAAAATCTGTGCCGCCATCTATTCGTGAAGCTGCCTTGGGCATTGGCGCCTCGCCCATACAAGTCGTGTTCCACCATGTCCTGCCACTTGCGCTCCCGGGCATCTTGACGGGAACCATCATCGGTATGGCCCGTGCCTTGGGCGAGACTGCGCCTTTGCTGATGATCGGGATGCGCGCTTTTATTCCTGCCGCGCCTCAAGGTTTTTCTGACGCCGCGACGGCCTTGCCGGTCCAAATTTATTTGTGGTCGGATGAGGTGAACCAAGGCTTTGTCGAAAAAACGAGTGCTGCAATCATTGTTTTGCTCATATTCTTATTGGGCATGAATGCGCTGGCTATTTATCTTCGCAACCGTTTTGAAACGCGTTGGTGACCTATGAACATGAAGGATGTTAATGTGGGTGCAACCCCTGGAAACTCGAAAATATCCACGCGCAACGTGAATGTTTTTTATAGCGATAAACAGGCAATTAACGACGTCTCAATTGATGTTGATCGCGAGAATGTGACTGCCTTTATCGGTCCATCTGGCTGTGGAAAGTCAACATTTCTACGTTCCTTGAACCGCATGAATGATACGGTCGCAGGCGCACGTGTGGAGGGCCAAATCCTGCTCGACGGGCAGGATATTTATGCTTCGGCCATGGATGTTGTTCAGCTGCGCGCGCGCGTTGGCATGGTGTTTCAGAAACCGAACCCCTTCCCAAAGTCGATTTACGACAATGTCGCATATGGCCCGCGCATTCATGGGCTGGCGAGCGGAAAAGCAGAGTTGGACCAAATTGTCGAAAAGTCTCTTACACGGGCGGGTTTGTGGGCTGAAGTGAAGGACCGTTTAAGCGAAAGCGGCACGGCACTGTCGGGCGGTCAGCAACAACGTTTGTGCATTGCGCGTGCCATCGCCGTTGATCCTGAAGTTATCTTGATGGACGAGCCTTGCTCTGCCCTTGATCCGATCGCGACCGCTCGAATAGAGGAACTCATTCACGACCTGCGCGGAAAATATGCTATCATTATCGTTACGCATAACATGCAGCAGGCAGCGCGCGTGTCGCAACGAACGGCATTCTTCCATTTGGGCCATTTGATTGAATTTGGCGAAACTTCCGAAATTTTTACCAATCCGCGCCAAGACCGCACAAAGGACTACATTACAGGCCGCTACGGTTAGAAAGATTGCTACATGAGCACAGGAACAAAGCATACAATCAGCGCGTTTGACGATGACATGGACGAAATCCGTGGGCTCATTGCGGAAATGGGTGCGCGGGCGGAAGCAGCGGTCATTGCTGCCATGAAGGCGCTACGCCAGCATGACATAGAAGCCGCCACCACCATTCGCGCCGAAGACAGAATTATCGATGCCCTAGAAACCGACGTAGAACGGCTCGTGGTGCGCACAATCGCCCTGCGCGCGCCGATGGCCGATGATTTACGCGAACTGATCGCGGCGCTCAAAATGTCGGCAGTTATTGAACGCATTGGCGATTATGCAAAAAATATTGCCAAGCGTGTTCCACAAATGAGCGGCAAGATCCCCTCATCTGCCCTGGAGCAATTAGGCCGCATGGGTGAAATCGTCGTGGAGATGATCCGGACCGCGATGGATGCCTATGCGAAGCGCGACGTAGATCTGGCCCGCGCGGTGACGGTACGCGATGAAGTTGTCGACCAACTCAACAAGGATCTGTTCGTCGACTTCGTGGCCTATGTCGTCAAAAATCCTGAAAACGCAACGGAGGTAGCCCACCTGCTGTTCACAGCCAAAAATCTGGAACGGATTGGCGATCACACAACCAATGTGGCGCAGATGATTTATTTTACAGAAACAGGTGAAAACCTACCCGACGCTTAAAGCGGAGAGACTTATGCCCAAAGCGCAATTGCTATTAGTAGAAGACGACAGTGCGCTTGCCGAGTTGGTACGCTGGCATTTTGAACGCGAGGAGTTTGATGTTCAACACACGGGGGACGGCGAAGAAGCGCTGTTGATGGCGAAGGAGCGTACGCCTGACCTCGTATTGCTCGACTGGATGCTTGAGAATTTGTCAGGCATTGAGGTTTGCCGCCAGCTCCGCAAGTCCGACAATACGGCCAATGTGCCAATCATTATGTTGACGGCGCGCGGTGAAGAGGATGACCGTATCCGCGGCCTTGAAATCGGTGCTGACGATTATGTGACTAAGCCGTTTTCACCGCGTGAACTCGTTGCCCGTGCAAAGGCAGTTTTAAGGCGCGTGCGGCCGGCACTTGCGGGCGAAGCTTTGCGGTTTGGCGATGTCGAAATGGACACCGTCGCGCACAAGGTAAGGCGGGGTGGAAAACAGGTTCCACTTGGCCCAACCGAGTATCGCTTGCTAAAGCATTTTCTGGAATATCCAGGCCATGTGTTTTCACGTGAACGCTTACTTGATAGTGTCTGGGGTCATGATAGCGATATCGAAATCCGCACCGTGGACGTTCATATCCGCCGCTTGCGCAAGGCTTTGAATGAAGGTTTCGAAAGCGACATCATCCGCACTGTTCGGTCAGCTGGTTACTCTTTGGATCAAGACGCTGTCTAAGTAAGCGCTGTCGTAAACCGACGCATGTTTACCATTACTGTTCAGAACGCAGTAAGCTATCCACGTGTAATTTTGCTTTCATGACCGGGCGGGGCGAATATTTTCGTACGCTGACCAGATAGAAAACGGTATGGGATCAAGCATATGAAATGGATGTGGGCATTTTCCAAAGACCAAAAAGGTGCTACCGCCATCGAATATGGTTTGATTGCGGCATTAATCGCTGTGGCTTCGATTACCGCGATGTCCGCCTTAGGTACAAAACTTTCGAACAGCTTCAACAAGGTTAGCGGAAACCTGAAATAAGTCTTAAGATTACGTTGAGCAACGGCGCGTCAACCGAAACCCTCGGGGGTCCATTATTGTTTGCGGCACAAACGCGCTGCTATACCTCGCACTAAAATCAAGCTGTCCGCCAAAATCTTAGGCGCAGCCCTTACCCGTATATAGCTATCTCCTAACAACAAGAATGCGTTGCTTTACGCTTGCGTCAAGTGGGCTGTCATGCCAAGGCTCCGCCATGTTTCGCGGCTTCTTTCGTTGTTCATTATGGAGATAGGGTATGACCGTCAGTTTTAAAGATAAAGTTGCAATCGTAACGGGTGCAGGCGGTGGATTGGGTAAGGCCTACGCACTTGAACTTGCCAAGCGCGGCGCAAAAGTGGTGGTGAACGATCTGGGCGGCGCACGCGATGGTACAGGCACATCTGATGCCGCGGCACAGGTCGTTGAGGAAATCAAGGCCGCTGGCGGCGAAGCTATGGCCAATGGCGGTAGCGTCACTGAATTTGAGCAGATGGTTGAAATGGTAGCCAAGGCGAAAGAGGCCTTTGGCGGCGTGCACATACTGATCAACAACGCTGGTATCCTGCGTGACAAGAGCTTTGCCAAGATGGATATGCCTGACTTCAACCTCGTGCTTCAGGTGCATGTCATGGGTTCCGCCAACTGCACAAAGGCGGTTTGGGACACCATGCGCGACCAGGCTTATGGCCGCATCTTGATGACCACGTCGTCGACTGGGCTCTACGGAAACTTTGGACAAGCCAATTATGGCGCTGCTAAGCTTGGCCTTGCTGGCTTTACCAAGACGCTGCATCTTGAAGGTGCGAAGTATAATGTCCGCGTCAATTCACTCGCGCCGGTTGCTGGCACACGGATGACCGAAGACATCTTCCCAGAAGGTCTTTTCGAACAATTTACACCTGAAAATGTCGTGCCAGCCGCGCTTTATTTGGTGAGCGATGACGCACCAACTAACATGATCATTGGTGCGGGCGGCGGCGGATACCACGCAGCCTATGTCACCATGACCCCCGGCGTCGCCCTGCGTCAAGAAGACCGGAATGTAGAAGGTTTTGCTGCAGCATGGGACAAAATCATCGACCGCACTGGTGAGACCGTTCCCCAATCGGGTGGCGAACAATCCATGGCTGTCATGAAGGCACTTCAAGCGCTCGGTTAAGCCCTGCCTACAGCCAATCGAAAAAGCTCGGTCATTAGCCGGGCTTTTTTATGCGTCGACCAATTTCATCAACTTGCGTTCGACAGGCGCCAGCACTGGTCCAAGATCATGGCCACGCTTGAGTATTGCGCCACCCTCGCCAACCAAGGCCCACATGCCCTGACGGTTGCGCAAAGCAGGTCGTTTTTCGATTCGATATTCGGGCCGTTCGGTAGCGCGCCGGAACATGCTAAACACAGCGGCGTCGCGGCCTAGGTCAATGGCGTAATCCCTCCAGTTTCCTGCCGCAACCATCCGCCCATAAAGGTTCAATATCTGTGTCAGTTCGCTCTTTTCGAAGCCGACCTGATTATGTCGGCTGACCCCGGGAAAGGGCGTGATGACCGCGCTCAACTGGCCGTACTTCCTTTGGATCGGCGCGGCTTGGCTGGCGCGTCAAGGGCCGTGGCGTCACGCTCTGCCATCATCTCCGCAACCTTTTTGCGTAATGTCTCAATCTCGCATTGCATGATTTCAAGGCTTTGGGTCGCGGGGTCAAACATCTCCCGGCAGGGCGTTCCATAAGGCATGAAGTCACGCGCATAGGTTTCTGCCTGCACCAATGTCGAACGTGCTTTTTGCCCAATCATGGTTGCGCCGGCGGGCACGTCCTCGGTTACAACCGCAGAAGCCCCGATCCGCGCCCGTTCGCCCACTGTGATTGGTCCGAGTATCTGCGCGCCCGAACCAATGATGACATTATCTAATATCGTTGGATGCCGCTTGCCGCCCATCCCCGTTGTCGGGTTCGTGCCGCCAAGCGTGACATTTTGATACATAGTTACGTTGTTACCAATTTCCGCCGTTTCGCCAATGACACTAAAACCATGGTCGAGGAAAAAATTACTTCCGATTTTTGCGCCTGGGTGAATATCTATTCCGGTGATGAAACGGGCGAAATGGTTTACCAGTCGCGCCAGGAAAAACATGTGGCCCAGAAACAGCCAGTGCGCCAGGCGATGATAGCCCACCGCCCAGACGCCAGGATACAATAATATCTCCCACCGCGAACGCGGCGCTGGGTCTCTATCTTTGATCGAGTCCAGATAATCGATGAGATTAGAAATAAACATAAATGAACCTGCTGCCCTTTGAGGGACCTGATGATTGATTCGAAGTTAAGACTTTCGTGGGAGCTTTTCCAGCGAAGGATGTATTTTTGCTATAAATAACTATGTAAAAATCGAAAAAAGCGATTATATGGATTATATTAATTAACAAGGTCGATTTATGAGTACCTACTTGCCGACGTTGAAGCAGCTGCAATATTTGGTCTCGCTGCAAGAGCATGGCCATTTCGGCAAAGCCGCAGAGGCGTGTTTCGTGACCCAGTCTACGCTTTCGGCGGGGATCCGCGAGCTTGAATCGCTGCTTGGTTTAATGCTGGTCGAACGTACACGCCGCGTTGTGCGCTTTACGCCGCTTGGTAACAAAATGGCCGCAAAGGCCCACCGCATATTGCGTGAAGCAGAAGAGCTAGCCGAAATGGCGCGCTCGGCGGGTAAACCGTTGGCCGATGACCTGCGCATGAGCGTCATTCCAACCATCGCACCGTTTTTGCTACCCAAATTATTACCCGCGCTCCGCAAGCAATATCCTGATCTCAAGCTGTACTTGCGGGAAGAGGCCAGCGCCGCCGCGATTGAGGCACTCCATCACGGGCAGGTCGATTGCGTCCTCTTGGCGCTGCCTTTTGCGTCCGGCGATGTTGAAAAGGCGACGCTTTTTGAGGACCGTCTTTATGTCGCATTTCCCAAGGACGACCCGCGCGATCCGCCCGAGAGTATTACGCCTGAGTTAATTGATGAAAGCCGGATGCTGCTGTTGGTTGATGGCCATTGCCTTAAGGACCATGCACTTGCCGCCTGTAACAGGCCCGAAATGCGGGCCTTTGCCACGATGCTGGGCACTTCATTGCACACATTGGTGCAAATGGTCGACAATGGCCTTGGCCTGACGATCATCCCGGAAATGGCTGTGAAAGCCGGCTTGCTCTATGGAACTGACGTCCAAGCTCGCCCACTGAACGCCGAACATGCCTCACGCGAAATAGCCTTGGTTTGGCGAACCAACAGCCCGCGCCGCGAAGAATTTGAGTTGCTGGCGGATGCGCTTCGGGGCTTGCACGCAAGCTAAAAGCTAGGCCCAGCGTTCCGAACGTGTGTCATCACTCAATTTGGCTTCCACCCATTTGGCGGTGCCATCGGCGTAATGTTCACGCTTCCAAAATGGTGCCTCGGTCTTTAGGCGATCAATAAGAAAAGCCGTGGCCTCAAGTGCCTCTGCCCGGTGCAATGACGCCGCCCCCACGACGACCACAGGATCCCCCGCAGGAACAATACCGACGCGGTGGGTGACGACGGCGCCAAGCAGCGACCATCGCGCTGTAGCGGCTTCTATCAGCCGCGAGAGGCACACTTCGGTCATGCCGGGATAATGTTCCAACTCAATGGCAGTTATCCCACCATCATCACGCACAATGCCCGTGAAACTGGACAGCGCACCGCCACCTACCCCTGAAAGAGTCGATAGCTCCGCCTCAGTCGTAATCGGGGTAATACTGATGCGTACCTTTTTCATCCGCCGGTTACCGGTGGGAAAATCGCAAGCTCCTCCCCATCGCCCAGCGACGCATCTGCGGTGACCATATTTTGGTCCAAGGCAAAACGCAGACGTGATAAGTCATCCAAGGCAATGGCATGTTCTTGGGATTGCCCACGCAACCAAAGTACAAAATCGCCCACCGTGCGGGCATCATAAGGAATATCGCGGTCTTCGGAAGATAGCCCGATAGCTTCGCGTACGCTGGCAAAGTAAACCAGTCTCATGCGATCAATCCATATGCTTGATGCCGACGCGCAGATAATCCCAACCGGTAATCATCGTCAGCACCGCTGCAATCCACAATAACGCCAGCGCCGCCAGCTTAAGCAATATCCAATCGGGCAGCGATCCGGCCAATATGATGCCACCAAGCGACACGAGCTGAAATGTTGTCTTCCATTTCGCGAGCTTCGACACTGGCACCGAAATCTGCAATCCAGCAAGGAATTCGCGTAGGCCCGATACTATCATTTCACGCAGCAGGATGACTAACGCCGCAATCACATGCCAGCCATCAACATCGCGGGTGAAAACAAGCATCAATATAACAGCGGCCACCATGATTTTGTCAGCTATTGGATCAAGAAAGACCCCCAGTTTGGATACGGTCCCCTGCGCCCGGGCGAGGTAGCCGTCGAAATAATCGGTAATGCCCATCAGGCAGTATAAGATGAAGGCAAACGCATAATTGAGGGGGACTGGCTGCACGCCGAATGGCTTTGTTCCTGGCCACAACAGGAAAACCAATATCGGCACGGCGAAGATACGTGACATCGTCAAGATGTTGGGCAGGCTGAACATGATATATGTGATAGCGCCATATCGTGGCAAAATCACGCAGCTATTTAACCGTCTGCCTAAATGCGCTTTGCCATGTTTCAGTCGCGCGGCTAAGGCACGTGCAACGTTCGCACAGGGATCTGATACAGATATGGCCACCATAATGTCGTTGATGAATACGCGCAGGTTTTTCCCGCTTTTCGTCACCCAGTTTCTAAACGCCTTCAACGATAATTTTTACAAAATGGCCATGGTGATATTGGTCACGTACGAAATCTACTCAGACCCAACGCAAGAGGCGAGTTTCAACGCGATTGCAGGTGCTTTGTTCATCCTGCCGTTTTTCCTTTTTTCCGCGCTGGCCGGTCAATTGGCAGACACGATTGAAAAAACCAAGGTCATCCGCACAGTGAAAACGGCAGAAATTTTTATCATGTTTTTTGGTGCCGCCGGTATCTATCTGCACAATATCCCGCTGATGCTCGCCGCTCTGTTTGCGATGGGCGTACACTCGACATTTTTCGGGCCTGTCAAATACGCAATCTTGCCGCAGCATCTGGGAAAAGACGAAGTGCTCGGCGGAACCGGTCTTGTGGAAGCTGGAACCTATCTTGCCATATTGGCCGGCTCGATTGCAGGCGGGATCATCCCCGGAAAGATTGCGGGCGTCTGCATCGTCCTTGTCGCAGTCATAGGGCGGGTCACGGCCCAATCCGTTCCAGCCGCTCCGCCGGAAAACGACGCGCCTACTGCTAAAATGGATTGGAACATCGCCCGCAGCAGCTGGCGGCTTGTGCGTGACACTATGCATGTCCCACATCTGTTCCTAGCCATTATCGCGATCAGCTTTTTCTGGGGTATCGGCGCAGTATTCGGATCTATTTTTCCACCCATGGTCAAGAACGCGCTTGGTGGCGATAACACGGTTGCAACTTTGTTCACGGCGTTTTTCTCCATCGGAATCGCGATTGGCTCAATCGCTGTCAACCGGTTACTGAAGGGCACAGTATCGGCAAAATATGCTCCGGCATCCGTTATCGTAATGGGGTTGTTTGTCCTCGATTTATGGTGGACCGTAAGCCATTGGGGACCGGTCGGTGCAGAGCTGATGAATTGGCAGATGTTCCTGAAGCTCGGCGCTGGAGAACGTTTGATCGTCGACCTTTTGGGCATCTCTATCGCCGGCGGGATGTTCGTGGTTCCGCTATATGCTTTTTTGACTACCACGGTCGCAAAGTCGCAGACCGCGCGCACCATTGCCGCGAATAACATCGTAAACTCAGGCGCGATGGTAATCGGCGCGATTGTTTACGGTCTACTGGTAAGCGCCGGCGTCAGCATCGCCGATACTTTGTTCATGATCGCAGCGGCCTGTTTGGTGTCCGCCTGGATTGCTTGGCGTCTTCACAAAGCCTGCGATATCGCCGAGCTTCAGGTCACGCAATAAAACGCGTCATCGCTAAGAAAAAAGCGCTGAAGCTGAGCATGAACAAATGGATGTTCGCCTTACGCCGCCAAGACTTCTGTCGCGGCGCCGTGCGCACCAAACCGACTGAAGGTGGCGGTTAGGTTATGTGTCTGTTAAGTTGCCTAGCTTGAATCAGGAGTTGCCGGATGATGGAAAGATTTGCTCAAATTCAGCGCACCGGCGGACCAGAGGTTATTGAGTGGGCCGATGTGCAGCTTACCGAACCTGCACATGGCGAGGTGCGGATGCGCAATCTTGCGGTAGGCCTCAACTTTATCGATACCTATCATCGCAGCGGACTTTATCCGATGGCGAAGCCGTGCGGATTGGGCATGGAGGCTGCGGGTATCATCGAAGCTGTTGGTGACGGGGTCAGCGACTGGCAAGTAGGCGACCGTGTAGCTACTTTTGGACCGACCATTGGCGCTTATTGTACGGCGCGAAACATCGCGGCCAATAGCCTGTTCAGGGTACCCGACGATATCAGCCACGAGGTGGCAGCGGCAGGTTTGCTGAAGGGATGCACTACAGAATTTTTGGTCGAACGCTGTGCCAAGGTACAACCGCAATGGGACGTCTTGGTCCATGCCGCCGCTGGCGGCGTCGGATTATTGCTTGTCCAATGGCTTAAGCATGTTGGCGCGCGCGTAATTGGTACGGTCAGCACGGACGAAAAAGCGGCGCTGGCGCGCGCGGCGGGCGCAGACCATGTGATCCTTTATGGTAAAGAAGATGTCGCACGGCAGGTGCGTGAATTGACCGGAGGCAAGGGCGTTGAGGTTTCCCTCGACGGCGTTGGGTTGGGGACTTGGGAAACGTCGCTTGCCGCAACGGCACGACGCGGCTTGATCGTCAGCTATGGCAATGCCAGCGGTCCCGTAAGCGGGGTTAACCTCGCCACGCTTGCCCAAAAGGGATCGCTTTATGTCTCGCGCCCCACCTTATTTGATTATTACCATAACCCAGCCGAACGTGCGGCAGGTGCCGAATATGTGTTCGGCATGTTCAGACAAGGGATCATCGAGATGACCATCGGGCAACGTTATGCACTCGAAGATGCTGCGCAGGCGCATCGCGATTTGGAAGCACGCAAGACCATTGGTTCATCGGTGCTGATGCCGTCGGGTAAAAAGTGACGATTCGGTCTGGTATGTCGCTCCGTAACCGCTACATATCTAGCCTCTATAAGAGGGGAACTTCATGGATATCAACGGCAAGACTGCATTGGTCACGGGCGGCACAGAAGGCATTGGTCTCGAAATGGCGCGCCAGCTGTTGGCCAAAGGCGCTAACGTTATTGTCTGCAGCCGCCGCGAAGACCTGCTGGAGTCTGCGCGCCTGGAGGGCCTCGAGGCGATACAAGCCAATCTATCCACGGCCGCTGGATGTGCCGCGCTCGCCGCTGCATTATCGCGCCGACCGATCGATATGCTCATCAACAATGCGGGGATGAGCGGTAACTTTGGCCCCGGTGAACCGCTGGATCTGGCAATGACCGATCAGGCTATCTTTCTTAATCTCAATGCGCCGCTGCATCTGATCGGACATTTCCTACCGCGCTTGTTGCAACGCCCTGAAGCAGTAATCGTTAACGTCACGTCGGGCCTTGCCATTGCCCCGCGCTCCGGCGGGCCGGTCTATTGCGCCACAAAAGCTGGCCTGCGCAGCTTTACGCAGTCGCTGCGCCACAATTTGCGGGAAACGAATGTTCACGTTATTGAGGCGCTTCCGCCAGTGGTAGACACTGCGATGACCCGTGGCCGCGTGAACGGTAAAAAGATGTCAGCTCAAGGCTGCGCGGCGGAGATCGTTGACGCCATTGCGACTAATGCCAAGGAGGCCAATGTCGGCATGGTGAAGCTGCTTCGGCTGGTTTATTCGATATCGCCAGCGCTGACCCGGCGGATCATGATCAAATTTTAAGGGAGCGCATTCAGCGGCATTAGCGGCGTGACCGCCAATGCCTCCTTGCTCGCAAGTGCTGAGAGCCATCGATGTCAGAAAATTGTGGTGGTGCGCGACGCAGTCCAGACCTAACCAGTCTCTCGCCTGTTTTCCCTGTTCTACGGGAATTTACAGGGAAAATTCCACCAATCTGGCGTGTTGAGGGGTTGTGCCCTCCTCCAAACCTGCGTCCGGAGGGAGTTCAAACATGGGGCTCTTCTCGATGGAAATTTATATCCACTCGGGTCAGTTCTCAGCGGAAATCAACAGTCACTCATTTAAATTTTATTCCGGCGCAAAACCGTTACAAGTCCAGTCTGTCTGCGCAGCGACGCGCAGTTTAAGTTGCTATCTACCCACGAACGCTCATTTGCAACGACCGGCGATCTTCGATGATCAGCTGCAGAATCGCTCTATAAGAAGATTGTTTACCTCCTTGGATTTCTCCAAGTGCGGCAGGTGCCCTGCTCCTTCGATCCAATGTATTCGGAATCCGTCTGGTAGTGCACTTTCGTCAAGACTTATGACCCGGTCCGTCTGGGACGAGATGATCAAGACACCTTTCGGGTTCTCCCCGAGTTCCTTTAGCCGCTCTTCTAGTTGGATCCGGTCCTCGTCATCTAAAAGACGATCACGGGTCAGGCGGAGGACCTCTTCTACGCCATCGATCCTTTTGTACTTCAGCAAATCGTCGACCATCTCCTTTGTAACTGAAGCTGGATCCGCGAGAAGCATCTCTAAAACTGTTCTCATTGCACGAGCCCTGCTCGCGGAAATAACACCGTCTAGAAATTCTCTCGAAATGATTCCGCCTGGCATATGTGTCGGTGCAATTAATGTAAGTGTTCTTACGAGTTCCTGTCGATCTGCCGCTAATCGAGCCGCGATGCCGCCCCCGAATGAGTGCCCCACCAGATGGACTTGATCTAATTTCAGCACGTCCATTGCTGCACCGAGCGACTGAGAGAATTCGGAGAGAGAACCGGTTCCCACGGCTTTTGAGGATCCTCCGTGACCTGGTAGGTCGATGGCATAGACGGGTAAGTGTTGAGCCAACGCATCCGAGTTGAATAACCAACTGGTTAAGTCAGCCGCCCAGCCATGTATCAAAATAATTGGGACGCCAGTCTCCGGTCCGACACGAGCGTAACGTAGACATTTATCACCGACATCCACCGTCGATGTAAACAGGGTTGAGGCAGCTTCCGCAGGAGGTCCCGAGGCGACATCCCTCGTTTGAGCTACTTGGCAATCGTTGATTTCGCTCTCGCTCACTTCAGGGTCTGCTATAATACCAAGCAGAGAGCCGACGGGCACAACGTCCCCCGGCTGCGCAACGATCCGCCGGAGAACTCCTGAGCAAGGTGCATCGGCTACGTTGACAATCTTCGCAGTCTCTATTTCAAGCAACTCGTCACCTTCGTGAACCTCCGCGCCTTCTGCTTTTAGCCAGCTTACGATTGTCCCCTCCTCCATGGAGAGCCCCCATTTTGGCATCTTAATTGGTACAATAGAGTTCATTATTTTCTCGCGAATTGCAGCCGGGTGGCTTTAAGAATAGTTCAAAGCAGCGCGTGCCGCTTCCTCGATTCGACTAACAGTAGGGATATAAGCATCCTCAAGAACGGGTGAGAAGGGTACTGGAGTATGCGGGCATGTCACCTTCAAGATCGGAGCTCTTAGCGAGCTAAAAGCATGCTCGGAGACGAGCCCGGCGATATCGGCTGCCATTGAACAGCGGGGCGGGCTTTCATCGATCACGACAAGTCGTCCCGTTCTTCCAACGCTCTCAAGTATGGCTTCCTCGTCGAGCGGAGACGTGGTTCTGGGGTCAATCACCTCCGCGCTGAAGCCATCCTTTGACAAAGCGGCGGCAGCGAGGAGCGCTCGCGGTACCATTGCGCCGAAGGCTACGAGCGTAATATCTTCTCCCTCCAACGCGACGTTCGCCTCTCCGAAAGGGATACGATAAGCTTCCTCGGGCACCTCCCCTTCCAAACCGTAGAGCGCCTTGGATTCAAGAAAAATAACGGGATCGTCGTCACGAATTGCCTCGATTAGCAGGCCCTTCGCGTCATAGGGATTAGATGGCATGACCACCTTCAACCCCGGAACCATCGTGAAGAGCGGGTGGAGGTTCTGACTGTGCTGCGCAGCGGCACGGAGGCCAGCTCCAGCCGCCGCCCGGATTACGAGGGGAGTTGTCGCATGCCCGCCAGACATATAACGAAACTTGGCAATCTGGTTGTATATTTGGTCAAAGCAGACACCCACGAAGTCCACGAACATGAGTTCGGCTACTGGCCTGAGTCCAGCCAACGCCGCCCCTGATGCCGCGCCGATGATAGCCGATTCGCTAATTGGCGTATCGATTACGCGCTCAGGTCCAAACTCCCTGTAGAGCCCCTGCATCTGCCCGAAAACGCTGCCAACGCCTCCTACATCACCCGTGCTTCCCTGGCCTCCTGCGACATCTTCTCCGATTAAAATGACTCGCTCATCTCGAGCCATCTCGCTTCTCATTGCATCATTTATAGCTTGAAGGTATGTCATCTTGGTCATATTTTTAATCTTCACAATCGTAGCATGTAGGATCAGAGTTAGTCGTCCGAGATTGTTAGGCGTAGGCCTTGTACACGTCACTCCGGAGGTCGGTCTCGGGATCTGGATTGGGCGAGCCTAGAGCTAATTTTGCAGCTGCCTCGACGTCGGCCCGGCTTTCCTCTTCTACGCGGTTCAGGTCATCTTTGCTGAGCAGGTTAGACCCGAGAACACGGGTGCGAAACTTCGGGAGAGGATCCTCGGCGCGCGCAGCATCAAGTTCCTGCGCCGTTCTGTATGCCTGAGGGTCGCCGACGAAGTGGCCAAGAAAGCGTTGAGTCAGCAGTTCAAGAGCATAGGGTCCCGACCCGCTCCTCGTATGCTCTAAAGCCGCACGCATCGCAGAGTGTACAGCGAAGAAATCAGTTCCATCCGCGACCTCACACTGCAAGCCAAAGGCACGGGCACGATCAGCAAGTGACGACGCACCGCAAGCGTAGCTAACATGCGTATGCTCACCATAACCGTTGTTTTCAAACACAAAGATGACCGGCACTTTCAGAACGACCGCCATGTTAAGCGCTTCGAAGACTGTTCCCTGGTTGGCTGCTCCGTCCCCAGTAAAGGCGACAGTTACACGATCACTCTTCATCGACTTCTGGGCAAGAGCGGCTCCCACGGCAATAGGCGGCCCTCCGCCGACGATTCCATTCGCCCCAAGCATGCCCTTTCGAAGATCGGCAATGTGCATTGAGCCGCCCTTGCCCCCACAAAGTCCCTCCCGTTTGCCCATGATCTCCAACATC
>Ga0214919_10002952_pt1 | contig 26237 bp, 32 predicted proteins | sample LL1503_MetaG_FD_177994 | JGI IMG/M metagenome (GOLD analysis project Ga0214919, IMG submission 177994) | Freshwater microbial communities from Lake Lanier, Atlanta, Georgia, United States - LL-1503 | ecosystem: Environmental > Aquatic > Freshwater > Lake | place: USA: Georgia | collected...
TTTCAAGTTCATTCTCTTGTTTTAGATAATTCAGTGTCGTTACAATATTCCATCGATCCATCTGTCCCTGATTAATCTGTTGCGTTCCATGATAAAGTCCTGAAGTGTCACCAAGACCAATAGTATTAGCTGTTGCGAACAATCTAAAATATTTATTCTGTTTAATTACTTTATTTTTATCAAGCAAAGTTAGTTTACCTTCACTTTCAAGCAATCTTTGAATCACAAACATAACATCTGGTCTACCAGCGTCATATTCATCAAATACTAAAGCCACAGGATTTTGTAGCGCCCAAGGTAAGATTCCCTCTCTAAATTCAGTAACTTGTTTGTTATCTTTTATTATGATTGCATCTTTTCCTAAAAGATCAATTCTACTTATATGACTATCCAAATTAACTCGTATGCAAGGCCAATTTAATCTTGCTGCAACTTGTTCGATGTGAGTTGATTTTCCTGTGCCGTGAAATCCTTGAATTAAAACTCTTTTATTAAAAACAAAACCAGCAAGAATTGCTAGAGTTGTATCGCGATCAAATTTATAAGCGCTGTCTAGTTCAGGAACAAACTGATTTTTTTTTGAAAAACTTTCTACAGTCATATCTGTATCAATATTAAAAGTTTGCTTTACAGAAATTTTTATATCGGGAGCGCTTTCAAAAATATTATTGTCCATGATTTACATTTTTTTGATTATTCCTTAAAACAGTATAGGCAATCGTTATTTCTTTTAATTTATTCTCAAATTTTTTATCTCCAGAATTTGTATCTGGGTGATATTTTTTTACAAGTTTTTTAAATTGCTCTCTAATTTCGCTCCATTTTACATTGCTTTTTAAATCTAGTTTTTTTAAAGCTTCTATTTCTTTTGAGCTATAAATTGTTTTTTTTTCAAATTGTTTAAAATAATCTGCCGGAAAAATATCTTGCTCTTCCAAAATATTTCTCCAAACTTTATTAAAAAAGTTATCTTTTGAACCAAGTTTAGATGTTGGTTTGTGCCAGGTAATATCCGAATGAATAAATTCTTCAATTTTATCTTGTGACATTTCAGAGAAAAAATCCCACTCATGGTTATAAATTTTTATATGTTCGGAGCAGAACCATTTATATTCACCTATAGTTTTTGAAGGAGCTTTAAACTCTCCTGGCTGTTTACATCTTTTCCAGTCACACGAATTATCATTGGTCTTGTTGTGAATTCTCAAATGATCACCACAAAACCATTTGTATTGTTTATTGATATCTTTCTTTATAAGACCTTGACCAGAAGCTATCTCTTTACATTTGCTCCATTCACAGATCTTTCTCATTTGCGTAATTTTTTAAATTGATTAAAATTATTTTATGTCTGATCTAAAATATATTATCTTAGATAAAATTAAACAAAATATCGTGTGCGAGAATGTAGAAGTGAATAATAAATCACATTTACACCAGCATCATGCTCAGTCACCAAAAAATAATAATAGTCATTTTGAAGTAATAATTTCTTCTACAGAACTGAAAAAATTAAAAGCAATAGATGCACACAAGAAAATTTATGAAATTTTAAATGAAGAGATGAAAAATACTATTCACTCTCTTGAGATAAAAATTAATTAAATTGTTCTACTAAAATAGGTTTAATATTTCTATTTAAATTAGAAGAAAAAATTTTAGCCTTTCCAATTTTGCTTAATAAAATTAAATTGATTTTAGACCCTGAGATTTTTTTATCATGCCTCATGTAATCAAAAATTTTATTAATATCTTTTTTATTAAAAATATTTTTAATTTGATAATTAATATTTAATCTTTGATATAAACGTTTGATACGTTGATATTCATTTATATTAAGCATTTTCATTTTTGCAGATAAAGAAGATGCTATCATCATTCCATATAAAACTGCCTCACCATGAATAAGATCATTTGAATATTTTTTTACAGCTTCAAAGGCATGAGCAAATGTATGACCAAAGTTGAGTATTGCTCTTAGATTTTTTTCTTTTTCATCTTTTTGCACAATAATTGCTTTACTTCTGCAACTTTCCTTAATTGCATGCATGACTAGATTCATGTCTGTTAAATTAATTATTGCATGAGAATTTTGTTCTAACCAAGAAAAGAATTTTGCGTTCATAATTAAAGAGTATTTTAAAATTTCAGCATAGCCCGCAACTAAATGTCTATGGGGTAAACTTTTTAATGTAGTTGGGTCAATTAAAACAAGCTTAGGCTGATAAAATGTTCCAATCATATTCTTGCCTTCTCTAGAGTTAATTCCAGTCTTTCCACCAATTGAAGAATCTACCTGGGCTAATAAAGTTGTTGGAACTTGAACCAGGCTAACGCCCCTTTTAAATATACTGCTTGCAAATCCTGATAAATCTCCAATAACTCCTCCACCTAAAGCAATCACACAATCATCGCGATTAAAATTATATTTAAATAATTTTTTTATTATTGCGTTAGTAAAATTCATATTTTTTGATTTTTCACCAGCACTTAATGTAAACAGGTATTTATTTTTAGATTTTATAGAGGATAGTATTAAACGAATATAAGACTTTGGAATATTTTTATCAGTAATTAATAAAAATTTTTTTGCCTTTGGAATAATTTTTTTTATTTCTGTACCCGTATTATTTAATAAATCTTTACCAATAATAATTGGGTAACTGTTATTATTTAAATTAACTTTAATTGTTATTTTTTTCATAAAAATCTATAACTTTTTCAATAATCTTGTTCTTACTATTTAAATTACAATTTATTTGATAGTTGGCCAATTTATATATCGGATCTCTATTTTTTTTTAAATTTTTAATACTTTTTTCAATGTCATTTTGATCTACCATTGGTCTTTTTTTAGCATTACGCTTAATGCGGCTAATAATCAAATCTTCATCCATATTAAGCCAAATAGATAGATATTCTTTTAAAATTTTTTTTCTAATAATTTCATTAATAAACGCTCCACCACCCACAGAAATTATTTTTTCTTTATCATTTTTAATTTTTAAGAAAATTTTTTCTTCTAATTCTCTAAAATATTTTTCTCCATTTTTTTCAAAAATTTCAGCAATAGTAAGATTAGCATCATCTTCTATTAATATATCGGTATCAACGAATTCAATTTTTAATTTCTTTGCAACTTCTTTTCCAATAGTACTTTTGCCAGTACCCATCATTCCAACCAATACTAAGCTTTTATGCGTTGCCATTATTGAATGAATAATTTATTAACATAATTCTAATTGAAATATTATATAATTAATCCGTTATGCCTTTTAGAACCTCAATACAAATTATCTTAACTGCCATAGCTATCTTGATAGCTATCCTTTGTATTCTTTATTACTTTGGTTCAAAAGATATTGTTATAGAAAAAACAAAAATTATTGAAAAAATTCCAGTCGAGAAATTAAATATAGTTAAATAACAAGCTTATCTAACTTCTGATCTAATAATTTCGTTATAAGCAGGAACAGTTAAAAAATCTTCAAATTGGTTAGCAATCGACATTTCCTCAAACATTTTTGCAGCCCGCTCGTAATTGCCTTTTTCAAATTTCTGTTCACCAACTTCTTTTTTAATCTGTGCCATTTCTTCTTTGACAATATTTTTTACGTAATTAGGATTAATTGTTTTGCCTTCAACAGTTTTGCATTGATGTTTATTCCATTGCCAAACCTGCGCTCTTGAAATTTCAGCTGTAGCAGCATCTTCCATTAAATTATAAAGAGGAACGCAACCATTGCCACCAAGCCATGCAGCTAAATATTGAATTCCTACAGAAATATTTTTTCTAACACCATCTTCAGTAATATTTCCTTTTTCAGCCAATAATAAATCTTTAGCTTCAATTTTTATATCGCTCAAAGCTTTGCCAATTTGGTTTGCCTTTGGCATTTTTTGATCGAATATATCTTTTGCAATTTTTACTAAATCAGGGTGAGCAACCCAAGTACCATCATGACCGTCATTAGATTCTCTTAATTTATCTAGTTTTACAGCTTCCATTGCTTTTTGATTTAAGGCTTCATTATTTTTAATTGGAATTTGAGCAGCCATTCCACCCATCGCGTGAGCACCTCTACGATGACATGTTTTAATTAAGAGTAGATCGTACGATCTTAAAAAATGTGAAGTCATTTTAAGGCTAGATCGATCTGGTAATAAAAAGTCTTTAAAGTTTTTAAATTTTTTAATGTAGCTAAAAATATAATCCCATCTTCCACAGTTTAGACCTACGATGTGATCTTTTAACTCAAATAAAATTTCATCCATCTCAAAGGATGCAAGAATTGTTTCAATTAAAACTGTTACTTTGATTGTTCCGTGCTTGATCCCTAATTTTTTTTGCGCCTCAGTAAATACATCGTTCCAAAGTCTAGCTTCAAGATGACTTTCCATTTTTGGTAAATAGAAATAAGGACCCGTTCCATTTTGCAGAAGTTGTTTTGCGTTATGATAAAAATAAGTAGCAAAATCAAATATTCCACCTGAGCATTTTTCATTATCAACTAAGAAATGCGCCTCATCTAAGTGCCACCCTCTTGGTCTTACAATAAGGACCGCATGCTTTTCATTTAATTTATATTCTTTGCCATTAGCCTTATCTATAAAATTAATTTTTTTATTAATTGCATTCTTCAAATTAATTTGACCTTCAATAACGTTATTCCAAGTCGGAGTTGCTGAATCTTCAAGATCTGCCATAAAACAACACGCCCCGGAATTAAGTGCATTGATAATCATTTTTTGATTAGTAGGACCTGTAATTTCAACTCTTCGATCTTGCAAATCTTTTGGAATACCTAAAATTTTCCAATCTTTTTCTCTTGTAGACTTTGTTTCATCTAAAAAATTAGGCCGCCAGCCCCCATCAATTTTTTTTTGAACTTCTTGTCTGCGTTTTAACAGCTCAAGTCTTCGTGAATTAAATTTTCGATGTAAATCAGCTACAAACTCTAAGCAATCTAAAGTTAAAATTTCTTCAAATTCTTTAGAAATTTTTCCTGTTATAGTGGTATTTTTTGGAAAAGATTTCATATGGGCGTCAATTTATATATAAACTTTACCCAAACTCAATATGTTTAAAAATAAAATTATTAAATGAATTATTTAGATTTTGAAGACGATATTAAAACATTAGATCAAAGAGTTCAGGAGCTAAAAGCTCCTTATCTTGCAAAGGGAATTACTACCATTGAAAACCCTACGATTGTTGATGCTGAACGAAGATTAAATGAAGCGCTAGAGAGAGCTTATGCAAATCTTAATCGCTGGCAAAAAACAAAAGTAGCAAGACATGAATTTAGACCACGTTCTATTCATTATATTCAAAACATTTTTCCAGATTTTACAAATCTATCTGGAGATCGATTGTATGCAGAAGACCAATCTGTGTTAGCAGGATTTGCAACTCTTGATGGGATTTCTGTTTTAGTTATCGGTCAAGAAAAGGGAAATGATACTCAATCTAGAATTCAAAGAAATTTTGGAATGATGAGACCTGAAGGTTACCGTAAAAGCATGCGTTTAATGAATCTTGCAGATAGACTAAATATTCCAATTATAACTTTTATAGATACGCCGGGTGCTTATCCTGGAAAAGGAGCAGAGGAGCGAGGTCAAGCAGAAGCTATTGCAAAATGTATTGAGTGTTGTCTTAATTTAAAAGTTCCAATCATTTCTGTTGTTATAGGAGAGGGAGGCTCAGGAGGAGCCATTGCACTTGCAACTGCCAATAAAGTCTTGATGTTAGAATATTCAGTCTATTCAGTAATATCTCCAGAGGGATGTGCATCTATTCTTTGGCGTGATTCAAAAAAAGCAAAAGAAGCAGCAGAAGCTATGAAGATTTCTTCTCAAGATTTATTTGAAAATAAAATTATTGATGAAATTATTAAAGAGCCAAAGGGTGGGGCCCACCGAAACCATAATGAAATAGCTGCAAATGTTACATTGAGTATTAAAAAAAATTTAAATGAACTAATGCAAAATTCTCCTGAAGAGCTTATTTATCAACGAAAAAATAGATTTTTAAGCATAGGAAGAGATGTGATGATTACTAAAGAAGAATTTTATAAAGATACACAAATCAATACCGTTACTTTTAATCCGTTTAATTGGAAATTATTACTTCAGAATAATCGTAGATTAGTTGCAACAGTCGCTATTATTATAATTTTATTTATTTTAGCTTTAATCTTTACTTAAGGCACCGCAGCAATTTTTATATTTTTTTCCAGATCCACAAGCACAAGAAGCATTTCTCGAGATTTTTTCTTGAGGAGCAGGCTGCTGTGGCTGCGACGGTCTATCTTCTTTTGTTACTTGAATATTAATTAAGAACATAATCAAATTTTCTTTAATTTTTGAAAGTAGATCTTTAAATAAATTAAAACTTTCTCTTTTATATTCATCTAATGGGTTTTTTTGACCATAGCCTCTTAGACCAATTACTTGTCTTAATTGTTCAAGATATTGTAAGTGGCTTCTCCATTCATAATCAAGATTTTGCAGGAAAATTCTCTTTTCAACATCTTTATTAATTTCATCTCCGGCAGTAGTAATTCTCGCGTTTCTTCTTTGATCAAAGTGATTTTTTAAAAATTCTTTTTGTTCAGAGCTGCTTTTTGAAAGCCAGACATTAAAATCATTGTCATCAATTTTTGTTCCGCATAAACGTTCGGTTTTTGTTTTAATTAATTTTTTAGAATTAACGTCAGCACTGTCCCTGTAGTTACGTATCTCGCTAATTAAATTTTCTACTATCTCATCAAAGATATCATTTACTACATTGTAAATATTTTGATTTTTTATTACTCCCAATCTTTGTTCAAAAATTACTTTTCTTTGATCATTCATCACATCATCAAATTGTAATAAAGTTTTTCTAATATCAAAGTTTCTACCCTCAACCCTTTGCTGTGCTTTTTCTAAGGCTTTATTAATCCAAGGATGATCTATAGACTCTCCTTCTTTAAGCCCTAGTTTTTGCAACATAAAATCAATTTTTTCAGATCCAAAAATTCTCATCAGATCATCCTGTAAACTTAAATAAAAAATAGAAGCACCCATATCACCCTGTCTTCCAGTTCGTCCTCGCAATTGATTATCTATTCTTCTGCTTTCATGACGTTCTGTTCCAATAACAAATAATCCACCGCTATCTAATACCTTAGTTTTTTCTTCTTCATGCTCTTGTTTAGTTTTCGCAACTAAAACCTTATCATTAGTTCCGCCTTCTTTAATTTTTAAATCTAAATTACCACCAAGCTGAATGTCGGTTCCTCTACCTGCCATGTTTGTTGCAATGGTAACAGCACCAATTCTTCCTGCTTGCGCAATGATATGCGCCTCTTGTTCATGAAATTTTGCATTTAAAACATTATGTTTTATTGATTCTTCTTTTAAAATTTTTGAAATTCTTTCAGATTTTTCAATGCTAGTAGTTCCAATTAAAACAGGTTGTTTTTTTTCATTAGCAGAAACAATTTGTTTTATAATTGCATTAAACTTTTCTTTTTCAGTTCTAAAAATTTTATCATTAAAATCTTTTCTCACCATGGGTCTATTCGTTGGCAACTCCACTACATCTAATTTATAAATTTCATAAAATTCTTCAGACTCCGTCATGGCAGTTCCTGTCATGCCAGAAAGTTTTTCATATAATCTAAAATAATTTTGGAATGTTATTGAAGCTAAAGTTTGATTTTCATTTTGTATTTGAACTCCTTCTTTTGCTTCGATTGCTTGATGTAGACCATCAGAATATCGTCTGCCTTCCATAATACGTCCCGTAAACTCATCAATAATATAAATTTGATTATCTTTAATAATGTAGTCCTTGTCTTTAGTGAAAAGCATATTTGCTCTTAAAGACTGATTAATGTGATGAACGATAGATAAATTTTGTGGATCGTAAAAACTAGCTCCTTTTAATAAATTTATTTTTCTTAATTTATCTTCAATGAAATCGATTCCTTTCTCAGTCAGCAGGGCGCTGCGATCTTTTTCATCGGTATCGTAATGTTCTTTGTTTAATTGATTAACTAATTTGTTACACAAAAAATATTGAGAAGAATTATCTTCTGTGGGTCCAGAAATAATTAAAGGAGTTCTGGCTTCATCAATTAAAATACTATCCACCTCATCAACAATACAGAAATAATGTTTTCGCTGTACCATCTCAGCAATTGAATATTTCATGTTGTCTCTTAAGTAATCAAATCCAAATTCATTATTTGTTCCATAGGTAATGTCGCATTCGTACTGAGCTTTTCTACTAACATCATCAATACCATTTATGATGCAGCCAACACTGACTCCTAAAAAATTATAAATTTTTGACATCCATTCCGAGTCACGTTTTGCAAGATAATCATTCACCGTTACAACATGAACTCCTTTTTCCGTTAAGCTATTTAAATAAGCTGGCAACGTTGCAACTAATGTTTTTCCTTCCCCAGTTTTCATTTCTGAAATATTGCCTTGATTTAGAATAATTCCACCCAACAACTGTACATCAAAATGTCTTTGACCTATGGTTCTAATGCTAGCTTCACGAACGCAAGCAAATGCTTCTGGTAAAATTTTATTTAAATTTTCCCCATTTTTAATTCTTTTTTTAAATTCTTGCGTTTTGCTCTTTAAATCTTGATCTGATAGCTTTTGGATTTGCGGTTCTAATGAATTAATTTTTTGAACTAACGGCTGTATTTCAACTAGCTTACGCTCATTAGATGTTTTAAATATTTTTTTTAAAATGTTTAAACCAGGTATCATTTTGAGATATTATTATAGATAAATTAAATAGTATAAATTTAGCAACTACCTTATAACTGAAAAAATACTAAATAAAATACACATGACTACGCTATTTCAAAACTTTTTTAAGAAGAAACAACTTAATAGAGTTACCAAAGATTTTCCGGAGATGCCAAGCATTGATGGACTAGAGATTTCAACGGTAAGCGCAGGTTTGTATAATACAAATAGAGATGATGTGAGTTTATTTTATTTTCCAGAGGGCGCTATATTTTCAGGAGTTTATACAAAATCTTCAACAAGGTCTGTTTGTATTGATTGGAATGTTAAGGCAAATAGAAAAGATATTAGAGCTTTATTAGTTAATACTAGAAATGCAAATGCTTACACAGGTAAACAAGGTTTAAATAGCATTATAGAACTTGCAAAATTTTTTTCAGATAAGAAAAAAATTTCAAACAAGCAAATTTTATTTGCATCTACCGGTGTTATTGGCCAACCATTTCCACTTGCAAAAGTTAAGGGCGTTCTTCCAAATTTAATTGAAAAACTAAAAAGACCTATAAAGTTAACTTGGATTAAGCAGGCCTTATCTATTATGACTACAGACACATTTGGAAAAATGAGCTGTGCAGCAGTGCAAACCAATAAAGATTTTATAAATATAGCGGGCATTGCAAAGGGATCAGGAATGATAGCTCCAAATATGGCAACGATGTTTGGCTTTATTTTTACTGATGCAAATATTTCTCAAGAAGTTCTAAATAAAATGTTGAAAAGAAATATCGAAAATACATTTAATGCAATTACAGTTGATGGAGATACCTCAACAAATGATATGGTTTTACTTTTCTCAACTAGAAAAGCTAAGAATAGAATTATTAATAATATTAACTCCAAAGCCGCAAAAGATTTTGAAAAAACACTTTATGAAGTGATGTTAGATCTTTCAAAACAAGTTGTTTTAGATGGAGAGGGAGCTAAAAAATTTCTTACTATAAACATAATAGGTGCTTCCAATGATAAATTTGCAAAAGAGGTTGCTATGTCTATAGCGAATTCACCACTTGTGAAAACTGCACTTGCAGGAAGCGATCCTAATTGGGGTAGAATTTTAATGGCGATTGGCAAAACCAATGAAAGAGTAAAACAGGAAAAAATTGAAATTAAAATTGGAAATTCTTTGATTACAAAATATGGAATGCAGGTGCCAAGTTATGATGAACAAAAAGTTAAAAATTATATGCTTGGTGATGATATTATCTTTGATGTAAATTTAAATTTAGGTAAGGGACAATTTACTGCTTATACTTGTGATTTTAATGCAGATTATATTTCAATTAACGCAGATTACAGATCTTAATTAACCCGATCCTATAAGAATTCCAGCTGCAAGAACGAACGCTCCGCCAACAACAACTTGAAGGGCCGCTCTAAAGAATGGAGCTTCCATATATTTATTTTGAATCCAAACAATCGCCCACAGTTCAAAGAAAACAACAATCATCGCAAGAATAGTTGCTGTCCAAAAATGTGGAATTAAATAGGGCAGTGCATGCCCTAATCCACCAACCGCTGTCATAACGCCTGACGCAATACCTCGTTTAAGAGGAGAACCTCTTCCTGAAATTGCACCATCATCAGAAACGGCCTCAGTTAAACCCATAGATATTCCAGCTCCGATAGACGCTGCAAGACCTACAATAAAAGTTGTCCAAGTATTTTGTGTGGCGAATGCTGTTGCAAAAATAGGAGCTAAGGTTGAAACAGAGCCGTCCATTAATCCTGCCAATCCTGGCTGAACCCACGTCAAAATCAATTGTCTTTTAGCAGTTCTGGCTTCAGTTTCTTTTGCATCACCAGTTGCGTGCGATTCTATTAATTTATCTACAACAGTAGTGTGTCCTGCTTCAGCCGCTGCAAGATCTCCAAGTAATTTTCTAGTTCCAGCATCAGTTGTTGCCTGGGCTGCTTTTATGTAAAAATTATAAGCGTCTCTCTCCATCATTTCAGATTCCAATCTAATTCTATCAACGCTTAGATTCTTTATCAGCCAGACTGGTTTACGGGCATAAAAACCCGAAACATGTTCTCTTCTGATAAGAGGAATGTTTTCACCAAATCTTGACTGAAATTTATTAATTAGAATTTTTCTATGACCATCTTCAACTCGTGCCATATCTAAAAATATCTTTGCAGAATCCGGATAATCTTTTTTTAAATGTTCAGCGTAGCTTCTATAAATTGAAGCATCATCTTCTTCTGAAGAAATGGCTAATGCTAAAATTTCTTTTTCAGTTAAATCTGAAAATCTTCTTCTATAACTAAAGCCAGGTATCATTAATATTAATTACTAATTTTAAATTTGTAAATTAGATTACTTTTAGTTCACGCAAACCCGCATAAAACTCTTTTGCTCCTTCATAGCCAAAGTAAACTGAAAGTAAGAGTAGTAAAATACTAGAAATTCTAAAGAAAGATCCTATAGGAATTATTTTAGTAATTTTGTTTAAACCAAAATACACAAAAACTAGCGCTAATGTTCCGGTAATTGCACCAGCGATTACAGGTAGAGTGCTGTAAATTGCAGAGGTAAATAAAGCAGCATAAAATAATACCACTTCAAATCCTTCACGTATAATTGAAAAAAAAACTGTAAGAGATAAAAAGAAAGGGTTACCTGTAGAAATAGCCTTATCTACTTTGCCTTCGACGTGTTGTTTTGCACTGTGACTAAAATAAGCAACATAAGCTAACATACCAGATGCTATTAACATTACTGAACCTTCAAATAATTCTTGATGGGCATGTGTTATTGCTGCAATTTTTTTTACAGCTAAAGCAGATAATAAAGATGCAACAACACCAGCAATCAACCCCCAGATAACAGCGGGACGCTGATGCCTTGCATTCATTTTATCTAAATACGTAAATACTAGAATACAAATTAATAAACCTTCGAATCCTTCTCTAAAAAGAATAAAAAAAGAACTTAAGTAGGGAGTTAGAGTTTCAGTCATTTTTGTTGAGTTGTGTATGATTAATTATTTTCATATTTAATGTCAAACACTAATAAAATAAATACAACCTTTAATTCTGAGTATTTTAGTAGGAATAGCCTTTATTTTTCATGTAGAAAAATAACTCCAAACTCAATTTGTCGCATTAATTTTTTTCCAAATAAAATAAGTATTTAGAAAAAATAAACTCATAAATAGAAAATAGTTCCATTCAATTATGATTCTAGTATTCCAAGTTGTTAACTGTAAGAATCGATTGGTAAATAAAAATAAAACAAAGCCAAAAATAACAACCATAAGACTATGATAAAAAGTGACCTTAATAGCTTTAGATGAAACAATAACCTGATAGTCATCTTTTATTTTCATATAGGACAATGCAACAAAGAACTGAGCAAATACTAAACTAACAATATAAATAAAAATTCCACCTCTTCTCATAAACTTCCAAATTTCTGATCCTTCAACACCTAAAAATAAAATGTAGATAAGCAAGCATATGGCTGAGACAAAACCAAATAATAGAATCAAATTTAAATATATTTTGGAAATTAAAAATTTTTTAAAAATTCTTACATGTTCAAAGCAATAAGCAATGATCATTATAGCGGTTATTAGCATCATTGGTTTAAATATTAGAACACCCGGATGACTCCTTCCAATTCTACTAATGGTATAGCAGCCATTAATAAATGGGTTACATGGTTCATAAACATTCAGAGCTACCGCAACAGCAAGACAAGCAAAAACTGTTGATAATGGAATAATAAATAATCCAAGACTTAATCTTTGGACTAACATTAAAAAATATTGTCTTCTTTATCTTTAAGGTCGGTCAAATGATATTCTAAAGCACGTGCCGACATTTGTACTTCGATTACAAATAAAATAATTGCAGTTCCAAATAAAACAACTGCTATTCCAAAGCAGTTTAATGAAATATTAGTTTTATGAATATAACCAAAAAAAATAGTTAATAAGTTTGTGAATAACGCTAACCCCGAGAGCGTTTGTATAAGTTTAATAAGTTTAATTCTATAAGTTAGAGTTTTTATCTGAGCAATATAACGTCTGCCCATAACATCTTTTGTATCTATTTTTTTTTCAATAATTTCAGCATGAATTTTCCTAACTAATGCTGCGCAGCTATTATAACGATGAGTAAAATTAGTCATCATTAATGGGATAGCTGGAAATAGTAATGCGGGATAGATAACGAAGTTTTCCATTTAAATATTAAAGATAATAATTTTAAATATCTGTAAAAGTTCCTGTTCTGGGATCTTTTTTTAATATTCGAGCCTGATTTTGTTTTTTATTGCGTGAATAAAGAAATAATATTACGGCAACCAAAAAAACTATTAAGGTAATTAAATATTTACTCATTATTTTATAAATTAAATGGTAATTATGACTATTCGAAGTCAACTACTAGACTAATATAATGCAAATAAGATCAATAATTTTCTTATGTCTTTTGAGCATAACAAGCTTTTTCCCAGCTTTTGCAAACGAGCAAAAAATTATTCAAGATTTAAAAGAGGGCGGAAAATTAATTCTTATTCGCCATTCAGAAGCACCAGGAACAGGTGACCCTGAAAATTTTAATTTAAATGATTGCAAAACCCAACGCAACTTATCAGCAGAAGGCATTGAACAAGCAAAAAGATTAGGTGAGTTTTTTATAAAAAATAATATTTCCTTTGAAAAAGTTTATTCATCTGAATATTGCAGATGCAAAGATACAGCAAAATATGCATTTAAAAATTTTGAAACTTTTTCAGGCTTAAATTCCACTTTTGCAGATTCAAGTAAAACACCCGCATATATAAAGAGAACAAAAGAATTTATTGAAAAATTAGATAATAATAAAAATTATATATTTGTTGCTCATCACACAACCATTGATGGGCTAGTTAACAAATTTGCAAACTCTGGTGAGATGATTATAGTCGATAGATCTTATAGGGTTATCAGTACTTTTAAAGTTAATTAGCATACCTCATTTTCCAACATTGCATTAGTTAGTTATGCATTTTGCATATACATTTTTTAAATGAATTGGGAAAAGCTAAAAGTATTTAATAAAGTAGCTAAAGCTGGCAGTTTTTTAACAGCATCAAAACAAGATAAAAAATCCCAATCAACTTTTTCAAGAGCAGTAATGGATTTAGAGAAAGAAATAAATCAAAAACTTTTTAACAGAACAAGCAAAGGAGTTATACCAACTTTGCATGGCAGCTCACTTTTAAATTTAGTTGATGATTTTTCTAATAAATTAAATCAATTTAAAACCAATATCAAAAAAAATTAATTTTTTTTGGTTATGCATTCTGATCATATCTGAATCATTGAATGGTCATTTCATTTTAAAAAAAATCTTTGCTACTCAAGTATTAATTAAAATAAACAGAAACAGGGAGTATTATGAAACTAATAACTGCGATCATAAAACCTGAACAAGCGGATAATGTTAAGAAAGCTCTTAACAAAATTGGTGTTGTTGGGTTGACTATGACGGATGTCAAAGGATATGGCAGGCAGAAGGGTCATACAGAATTTTATCGAGGTTCTGAATATGAAGTTGCCTTTCTTCCAAAAACAAAACTAGAAATAGCGGTCTCAAATAAGCAATATAAAAATGCTTTAGAGACTATTCTTAAAACTGCGAAAACTGGAAAAATTGGTGATGGAAAAATTTTTGTAACTAATTTGAGCGAAGTTATTCGTGTTCGAACAAGTGAAAAAGGAGATAAGGCAATATGATGAAAATAATATCTAGAGCTTTAGTATTTGTTGGTACTTTATTAGTAACAACAACAGTGTTTGCAGCGGAAGCACCCAAACCTGTATTAAACCCAGGAGATGCTGCGTGGATGTTAACAAGTACAGCGCTTGTATTGTTAATGACTATTCCAGGTCTTGCTTTATTTTATGGTGGCTTGGTTGGTAAGAAAAATGTCGTTTCTACAATAAGTCAATCATTCATGATCACTTGCGTTGTGACATTAATTTGGTTTATTTGTGGATACTCTCTTACTTTTGGTGAAGGCAATTTATTTATCGGCGATCTTTCTAAATTATTTTTGAAAGGTGTTGATGTTGCTGCATTAAATATGACAGTCCCTGAAACAGTTTTTATTTGCTACCAGTTAACTTTTGCAATCATTACTGTTTCTCTAATCTGTGGATCAATTGTTGAACGTGTTAACTTCGGAGCCCTATTTATTTTTGTAGTACTATGGGCAGCTCTAGTTTACGCGCCAATTGGACATATGGTTTGGGGTGGTGGGTATTTATCTAAACTAGGCGTTCTTGATTATGCTGGTGGAACTGTAGTTCACATCAATTCAGGAGTTGCAGGTTTAGTTGCCGCTTTAGTAATTGGTAAAAGAAAATCAAAAGCTCGTCCACATAACATAGCACTAACAATGATTGGTGCTTCAATGTTATGGGTGGGTTGGTTTGGATTCAACGCTGGTTCAGCAGTTGCCGCAAACGGTAGCGCTGGAATGGCGATGCTTGTAACTCAAATAGCAGCTGCAACAGCGGGTATCGCTTGGATGCTTGTTGAGTGGTTCTCAGGCGAAAAGAAACCAAGTTTACTTGGAATGTGTTCAGGTGCTGTAGCAGGATTAGTTGCGATTACTCCAGCTTCAGGATTTGTTGGTCCAAGTGGAGCTTTCTTCATCGGACTTGCTGCAGGAACATTCTGTTACTTTACTTGCACTAAATTAAAAAGTGCTCTTGGCTATGACGACTCTTTGGATGTATTTGGTATCCATGCGTTAGGCGGAGCTCTGGGTGCAATTTTAACAGGAGTATTTACTCTAAAAGCAATTGGTGGAACAGCAGGACTATTAGAAGGAAATGCTGCCCAAGTTAAATTACAATTAATTGGTGTTGTTGTGACTGTAGCTTACACAGCGATAGCAACTTACATTATATTAAAAGTAGTTAATTTTATTACACCATTAAGAGCTTCTGATGCGCAAGAGAGAGATGGTTTAGATCTTTCTCAGCACGGAGAACAAGTAGGATAAACATTATAAGTCCCCCCTTATAATAAGTTAAGTTAATTGAGGCCCAGATTAAAATCTGGGCCTCTTTCTTAGACTTTAAAACTTTAAAACATTAAAACTATATTTCGATAACGCCGCCGAGTTCGACCGTTCTTTCTTTTGGAATTTTATAATATTCGGTTGCACCCATCATAATACGGTGCATAAAAATAAATAATCTAGTTGGAATAGTTGGATCTTTTGCAATAACTTTAACTTTTCCTACAAAGAAGGAAGTTTCTTCCATATCAAATTTAAATTCATTTGCCTTAAGTAATGCAAGCACTCTTGGAATATTTGGCTCTTCCTGAAAACCATAGCGAACAATAATTGTATAAAAATTAGATCCTAAATGTTTAACAATTAAACGTTCATCATTTCTAAGTTTTGGAAAATTTTCAAATTTCAGATGCATGCAAACAACTCTTTTATGTAATATTTTATTATGTTTAAGGTTATGGAGTAATGCCATTGGTGCTACTTTCAAGTTAGGAACAAAGAATATTGCAGTACCAATAACTCTTTTAATATTTTTTCTTCTAATTTGAGATATAAAATTATTTAATTTAACAGACCCCTGCCAACGGGCAGCTAGCATTCGATCTCTTCCTACAATCCAACTTAGCATGATAGTTAGTAATCCTGCAGCAATTACAATTGGAAGCCAACCTCCCTCAAAGAATTTTATTAAATTCGAAGAAAGAAAAACAACATCAATAATAAGCAGTACTAAAAATATAGGAATAAAAATTAATTTATTCCATTTACGAATAGTGATTAACAAGTAAGATGCAAGAATAGTATCAACTAACATCGCTCCAGTTACAGAAATTCCATAAGCATGAGCTAAATTTTCAGAATTTTTAAATCCTATTATTAATAATGCAACACCTGCAAATAAAAAAAGATTTATTTTTGATAAATATACTTCGCCAAACTCTTGTGTAGATGTGTGCTTAATTCTAAGTCTTGGAATGTAGCCAAGTTGTACTGCCTGACTGGTAATTGAGAATACTCCTGAAATTACTGCCTGTGATGCGATGATAGTTGCAGTCGATGCTAAAATTATAAGTGGGATAAGAGCCCACTCAGGCGCAAGTCTATAAAATGGGTTATCAATTGTTTTTGGATCAGCGATTAATAAAGCACCTTGGCCAAAATAATTTAACAGTAATGCTGGGAATACAATTAAGAACCAAGAAAATTTTATAGGCGTGCGTCCAAAGTGGCCCATATCTGAATACAAGGCTTCACCCCCAGTAATAGCAAGTACAATAGCCCCTAATATTGCAATGGATACGCCACTGTAATTTATTAAAAAATTTATTCCATAAATTGGATCTAGTGCTTTTAGTATTGAGGGTTTATCAATAATTTCTAAAAGCCCAAGATATCCAATAGTTGCAAACCAGATCAACATAATTGGTCCAAAAATTGCGCCGATTTTTCCTGTACCAAATTTTTCAACTGCAAATAAAATTGAGACAAGAATTAAAGAAATATAAATAACGTACTTACCAAGTGCGGGTGAGACAACTTTTAAACCCTCAACTGCACTGAGCACTGAAATTGCAGGCGTGATTAAGCTATCACCAAAAAATAATGCCGCACCTATCGTTCCAAGAATAATAATGATAAAACGTAATTTTGAATTTTTTTTGATTTTTCTAAGCAGTAAAGCTGTCAGAGCAAAAACACCACCTTCGCCGTGGTTATCCGCTCTCATGATAATTAAAACATATTTGATGGAGACAACAATGATTATAGCCCAGGTAATTAAAGATAATACTCCTAGTACAGATGAGGTAAGGCCAGCACCAGAACCTTTAGTTGCTTCAACGGAAAGTTTAAGAGCATATAGAGGTGACGTACCAATATCGCCAAATACAACACCAAGAGCGCTGATAATTAAAAGAGGTAAGCTTTTACCGTTACCATTTTTATTATTCATGAAGGAGTTTTATATATAATTTAATAAAGAAGAGTATTTGTTTTGGAAGCTTAAATTATTATTATACATTAACATAATATATATAAGAGAAGCCTATTATTAAATGAGATCGTCAAAAACAAGAGATATATCTTCACAACCTGCGTGGTTACAATTTAAACGCGAAGCATCATTGGTTGAAGTTTTTAGAAGCATAGTTGTTCCAACAACCGGATATTGGAAAAAATTTTTTGCATTTTTTGGACCAGGTTATTTAGTTGCGGTGGGTTATATGGATCCTGGAAATTGGGCAACGAGCCTTTCAGGCGGATCTCAGTTTGGCTACACCCTTTTATTTGTGGCGGTTCTTTCAAATATTATGGCAATTATTTTACAAGCATTATGTGCGCGTCTTGCAATTGCAACTGGAAGAGATTTAGCACAAGCCTGCAGAGACGCCTTTCCAAAATTTATTTCAATTCCTCTTTGGATTTTTGCTGAACTTGCAATTTGTGCAACAGACCTTGCAGAAGTTATTGGAACAGCAATTGGATTAAATTTATTATTTGGCATACCCTTAGAATTTGGAGTTATTATAACTGCACTAGATGTTTTTTTAATTCTTTGGTTACAAAATAAAGGTTTTCGTTGGATAGAAGCTTTTGTTATTTCACTACTCGTTGTCATCACCGCTTGTTTTGCAATTCAAATATTTTATGCAAAACCCGAGTGGGCGGCAGTGATGCAAGGATTTATTCCAACAACGGACATTGTAAAAAATCCAGATAAATTATTTATTGCACTTGGAATTATTGGGGCAACTGTTATGCCTCATAATTTATATTTGCATTCTGGAATTGTACAAACTCGAGCATTTGGAAAAACTTTGCCAGCAAAAAAAGAAGCTTTAAAATTTATAACTATCGATTCGACTATTGCATTAATGTTTGCATTTATTATTAATGCCTCCATCTTAATATTAGCTGCCGCTACGTTTCATAAGACCGGCCAAACAAATGTTACTGAACTGGAAAAAACTCATGAATTGCTTGGGCCCTTACTTGGTATTGCGATAGCTCCTACTTTATTTGGAATTGCATTATTGTGTTGCGGTTTAAACTCGACAGTAACAGCAACCATGTCAGGACAAATTGTTATGGAGGGTTTTTTACAAATAAAATTACCCGCTTGGCTTAGAAGATTAGTGACAAGATTGATAGCAATTGTTCCTGCAGTTATTGTAATTTTAATTTATGGGGCTGATAAGACAGCTTTTTTGCTTATTTTATCGCAGGTTATCTTAAGTTTTCAGTTACCCTTTGCAATTGTTCCACTTATTATGTTCACGTCATCTAAAAAAAAGATGCAGGCGATGGTTGCTCCAATTTGGCTTACAATAACTGCTATAGTAATTGCAGCTATTATCATTTTACTTAATATAAAACTAATTAGTGACATTATTAAATAATGCTTAGAGCTATATTTATTATTTTCTTTTTTCAGCTTTTAGGAGAGGCCTTAAAAAAATTCTTTGAGATGAGAATACCAGGTCCGGTTATAGGGCTAATTCTACTTCTTGCTGTGCTAATATTCCTAAAAAAATTCAAGACAACAGCAATTATTAATTTAAAAAATGATGTAGAAAATACTTCAAATTACATTTTAAGTTATTTATCACTTTTATTTGTACCGATTGGTGTTGGTGTAGTGATGCATCTTTCATATTTAGAAAATAATTTATTTAAAGTTTTAATTATTGTTTTTATATCAACTATTTTAACTATCGGTCTTACTGCATTTTTGATGGAAAAAATTAACAAACGAATTAATAAAAAATGATCGAAAAAGATAAACTTTATAGTATTTGGGTATACCTTCAGGCCGAACCATTATTCTGGTTAACACTGACGATCGGCTCTTATTTAGTTGGAGATTACTTTTACAAAAAATCAAAACTTTTTCCACTTGTTAATCCCGTTGCAATCTCAATTTTAATTGTATCTTTAATATTAATTAATCTAAATATTTCATATGAGAGATACTTTGATGGTGCAAAATTTATTCACTTTATGTTGGGGCCTGCAACCGTTGCGCTTGCAATTCCAATTTATAAACAATTTAGAGTGATACAAAAGGGTGCATTAAGTATTTCGGTATCACTTGTTATAGGAAGTTTATTTGCAATCATCTCTACATTTATTTTGTGTGAAATTTTTAAAATAGATGATCAAGTTTTATTTAGCATGCTTCCAAGAAGTGCAACGGCACCTATTGCTATGGGTATCTCAGATTTGATTGGAGGAATTCCATCTTTGACAGCAATTATTACAATTTTAACAGGCATTATGGGTGCATCATTTGGAACTTTTGCTTTAGATTTTTTAAAATTAAAAGACATGTCAGCACGTGGCTTTGGACTTGGTCTTGCATCGCATGGACTTGGCACCGCAAGAGCGATGAGCAGAAATGAAACAGCTGGAGTTTTTGCAGCACTAGCGCTTGGTCTTAATGGGATTGCAACTTCAATTTTGGTCCCATTATTATTTAAATTATTAAATCTTTTTTAAAATTCCTCTCTTAAAAAGTGTATTGATAGCTTAGTGATAAGTAGTATCTTTTGAATACTGGAGATCTAATGATTAATAAAAAAAGACAATCAAGAAGAGATGCTTTGAAGTTGGGAGTTGCAGCAATAACAGTGGCAGGCGCAGCAGCAGTATCATCTACTGCCTTAGCACAAACAAAAACTCCATTTGTAGTGAAATCAACTTTTATTCCAATTGCTGATAGCAAAGATTTATTTCCGGTTCGAAGGATTTATTGCATCGGTAGAAATTATGCAGCGCATTCAAGAGAAATGGGATCAGACCCAACAAGAGAACCCCCTTTCTTTTTTCAAAAGCCAACGGATGCTATTCAAAATGTAAAACCTGGTACAGTTGGAGATCATCCTTATCCAAGCTTAACTAAAAATTATCATTACGAAGTTGAACTGGTTGCCGCTTTAAAATCGGGTGGCAAAAATATTCCAATAGATAAAGCTTTAGATCATGTGTTTGGTTATGCATTAGGATTAGACATGACAAGACGTGATTTACAACGCGCTTTAGCCGATGAAAAAAAACCATGGGAGATTGGAAAATCTTTTGATTATTCAGCTCCGATTGGGCCACTTCATTTAGTTTCAAAAGTGGGTCATTATAAAGATGGAAGCATTTCTTTAGCAGTGAACGATCAAATCAAACAAAAAGCTAATTTAAATCAAATGATCTGGTCTGTTGCTGAACAAATCTCAAAATTATCTGAGGCTAATGAATTATTTCCAGGAGATATTATATTTTCAGGAACACCAGAAAATGTAGGGCCAGTCGTTAAAGGCGATGTAATTGTTTGTAAAATAGATCGTCTACCAGACCTGTCAGTAAAAATAGTGTAGTTTTTAGCATAAGTTACTTTTAACATTTATTGAAATGGATATAAAAAATACATCTTCTAGTTACGGATTTATCAGTAAAAATTTTCACTGGATTATGACGGTGATTATCTTACTTAATTTCACCTTAGGTTATTTTATGGGGGACTTAGATAAAGGCCCTTTACGATTTTTTATATTTAATCTCCACAAATCTGTAGGAATTTTAGTTTTAGTTTTAATTATTTTAAGACTATTTTGGAGGCTTATTAATTTAGTGCCTATACCTTTATCACAAAATTATTTGCTAAATAAATTATCAAAAGTTGTTCATTACTTTTTTTATTTTATTTTGTTGGTGATGACGTTTAGTGGATGGACCTACTCTTCTGCTAGAGGAGGACCTATAAATGTATTTGGATTATTTTCTGTCCCGGCACTTGTTGAGAAAAATAATGAAATAGCAAAAATTGCTATAAATATTCACACTCTGTCCGTTTATGTATTTATTGCTTTTGTAGGACTGCATATTTTGGCAAGTTTATATCACCATTATTTTTTAAAAGATAAAACGCTTAAAAGAATGTGGTTTGGAAGATCTAATTGATTAAGTATTTATTCTTATTTTTATTTCTCTGCACAAATTCTTTTGCTTTAGAAAAGTGGATTGTTAATAATAAAAATAGTTCAATAAATTTTTCAATTCCAGTTTTGTTAGCAGAAAATGTGACAGGAAATTTTAAAAAATTTACTGGATTTATAGAAGTAGATCGTAAGAATTTTGAAGGTGTTGCTAATATTACAATTGATATTAATAGTATTACAACTAATTACGACTTAGATTATGGCGATTTAATAAGAAGTGAAGTTTTTTTTAATATATCTCAATTTCCAAAAGCATCTATAAAAACTAAGGATTTCTTAATTAATAAAGATAATACTGCTTATGCATTCGCAACTGTAAACATTAAAGGTAATGAGAAAGATTTTAAAATTCCATTAAGTTATAATTTACAAGGAACTAATAAAGCAATTGCTAAAGGAGCTTTTGCATTTAAAAGAACTGATTTTGAAATTGGAACTGGACTTTGGTCACCCACTTTAGTTTTAAAAGATGAAGTTACTATAAATGTTATTTTAAGCCTTGATCTAGTTAAATAATTTAACTTATTATCAAAGGCTAATCTGTGATAATATGAATGCACATGGCAACATACGAATGTCCAAAATGTAAAATGTCCGCAAATATTACTTGCGGAAAATGTAATGCTCCTCTTAAAGACGCATCACTAAAATTAGATAATGGACAAAAAGTTCAAATCTGTGAATGTCCGAATGGTCATGGAAAAATTAAAAGTCCATTGTGCTGCGGTCAGGACATGAGCTGTTCAATTTCTTAATAAATCTCCATTAACTTAGATACTTATTTTATGTTTATTATTTAGACGTTTTTGTCTAATAAATAAGAATTAATATGAGACATGTTTACATAAACGGAGAGTTTAAAAGAGAAGATGAAGCGAAAGTTTCAGTCTTTGACAGAGGTCTTTTATTTTCAGATTCTTTATACGAAGTAACAACAGTTATTGATGGCAAGTTGATAGATTTTAATAATCATATGAAACGATTGGATCGTTCTATGACTGAGTTAAAATTTAAAAAATTATTAAATCATCTTGATATTTTAATATTCCATAGAAAATTAATTGAACTAAATAATTTAAAAGAGGGCATGATTTATCTGCAAGTAACAAGAGGTACCGCAGATAGAAGTTTTGATATGCCAAAGGATAAAATTGAGCCAACAGTTCTTGCATTCACTCAAGAGAAAATAATTATTGATTCAGAATCTGCAAAGAATGGAATTAAAGTAATGACACTCGACGATATGAGATGGAAACGTTGCGATATTAAAACAACACAATTACTGTACGCAAGTATGGCAAAAACTGAAGCAACAGAAAAAGGTTTTGATGATGCCTGGATGCTTAGAGAGGGTTACATTACTGAGGGCAGCTCTAGCAATGCCTGGATTATCAAGGGTAAAATTATCATGACCCGACAGTCTGATAATTTAATTTTAAGTGGAATTACAAGGGATGCAATTTTTAAATGCGCAAAAGATTTAGGTTATGAAGTGGTGACCAAAAATATTTCACTACCCGATGCGCAATCAGCTAGTGAAGCGTTTATCACCTCAGCAACAGCTTGTGTGATGCCTGTTGTAAAAATTAATAACAATCAAATTGGTGACGGTAAACCTGGAAAATTTGTGATAGCGCTTCGAGAAGAATATATTAAGCAAGCATTGCAGAGCGCTATTTAAGTTATGAATATTTCCATTTTATTTACAATTATTTTTATAATTTTTTATTTAATCCTTACTATCATTACGATTAAGGCAAGAAAATCAACCAAAGTAGCTTATGGCGATGATGGTAATAAAGAATTAATTAAAGCTGTAAGAGCTCACGGAAACTTTTTTGAATTTACAGTTTTTTTTATTATTTCTTCTTTTTTATTAGAGATTTTAGATGCCGGTCCAATCTATGTTTTATTTATTAATATTGTTTTTTTAATTGGAAGAATTTCTCATGCTTACAGCATGTTAAAAGAAAAAATAATATTTAGAATGGTTGGAATGATGGCAACTCTAATTAGCTATGCTGTAAACTGTATTTATTTATTATATTTATATTGGCAGTACTTTAGCCACTTAGAATAATTTTTTCTTAAATAACCCTATATTTTGTGTGCATAAATTTGACATGATTGCTTGCTAGTTTTTGATTATTAATTGATATTAACATTATGAAAAAAATATTTTCTTTTTTAGTAATAGCTCTTTTTTTAAATTCTTGCGGAACTAATCCAAATGTTGTGTCAGGAAACGATGCGCAAAAATTACTTACTACTCAAATTGCAACAGTAATTGATGTTCAGCCAGTTACTATTCAGGGTAAAAATTCTGAAGTTGCAGCAGGGGCAGGTGCAGTGCTTGGAGGAATTGCCGGGAGAACTACAGATGGCAAATATAGAGAATTAATAACAGCCGCGGGTGCAATCTTTGGAGCGGTGATTGGTTATTATGCTCCTGTTAAATTAGGGGAACATAATGGATATCAATATACTTTAAATCTTGAAAACGAACCCAAGCCATTAACGGTGATACAAGGCTCAAATAATAAAGAAGATACCGGATTTAAAGTTGGACAAAAAGTTTCTATCGTATTTGGCAAAGATAATGTGAGAGTGCTGCCAACTAATATAAAATAGATTAGCCTAAATAATCTTTTTTACCAATTTCCACACCATTGTGCCTAAGCAGATTATACGCGGTCATAATGTGAAAATAAAAATTTGGAATTATCCAAGTTACTAAATAATCTTCTGCTTTAAATTCAAAGTTTTTGTCCCTAATAGTAAATTTAATTTCCTTTTGTTCAGTGCCTTTTAGATGTTCAGGCTTAATTTTTGCTAAATATTCTATTGTTTTTTTGATGCGCTCTTGTAAGTCTGAAAAAGAATTTTCAGCATCGTCAAACTTTAATAATTCAAGCCCCGCTATCCTTCCAAAGCCGTGTCTTACCTGATCTGTTGCAATCTGAATCTGTTTAATAAGATTAAACATATTTGGAAATAGCCTAGCTTCTAATAAAGCTTTAGGCTCAATTTCTTTAGCTTTCGCATAATCTTCAGCTTTTTTTAAAATAACTGAAGCGTTTATTAACATTTTCTTAAATTGAGCTATCGAGTTTTCATACATAGACATAAGTAAATTTATTCCTTCATTTCTTGGTTAATTCTATTTTTTTGGAATTTATCATTCATTCTTTTAATTCTTTTGCTGGTACTGTACTCGAACCATGCTGGATTGATAGCATGCACAAAAGCAGTGACAAAAGACCATAAACATTTAAGGCCAATTTTCATGGCAAAAAACATGTGTTCAAAATAGCCTTTATTAGCAACTTCTAAGTGTTTTTTGATTTTATTGAGCATATTTGGATAGCAGTCATATTATACTAGTCTAAAATTTTTCTTAAATAATTATTAAAAATCTAAACTCTTAGTAAAAGATAAGTATTTATCAGTTTATAAAAAAAAATTAATGAACTTTTCACAATAAAGACACAAATAGTTCATCAATTTATTACATTTGCTCTCTATATAAGTGGCATGAAAACAAAAATAAAAACAGCAAATCTGATAAACGGAAACCAAAATTTTTCAAATGTAGCTATATCTCAGCGAACAGTTGAAGACATGGCAACGATCGTTGGTGTAGTAGCTATTGTAGCAGCAGTATTAAGTCTGCCGCTTGCAATATTTATACTTACTTACGGACTTGGAAATTAATATGACTCCGTATTCAGACGACGAATTAGCATTCTTAAATAAAAATAAGGCTTAATTTTTTAAGCCTTAAAGAATGCTTTTCATAAGCTTTCTTCCTATCCTCTTAAGATTTCTCAAATAAGATTTTAGAAAAATTCTAGTTCTAATTATCCCTTCATGCCGTAGTAAGTCAGGCCAAGAAGACCTACGCAAACTACGATGATTATAAAAGTTGTCATTTATTAATTACTTTTTATTTTTATAGGAATTACTATGCTCCTATTTGTTGTTAATTCAATCTGTAATTAGCATGGGATTTAGGGCATAATAACTCAAATGCAATCTATAGGCTTTAATTTTAACAATAGTTATTTCACTTTAACTGAGATGATGATGGCAAAAGTTTTGCCAACTAAAGTTAAAAATCCACAGCTTGTAATTTTAAATCATGAACTTGCAAAACAATTAGGTCTTAATTTTTCATCACTTAATCCAAAACAACTTGCAGAATTATTTACAGGTAATATTTTACCAGAAGGAGCAATCCCTATTGCGCAAGCCTATGCAGGTCATCAGTTTGGTCATCTGGCTATCTTAGGAGATGGACGAGCTATTGTTTTAGGTGAGCACATCACACCAACAAAACAAAGATATGATATTCAATTTAAAGGTTCAGGCAGAACTCCGTATTCAAGAGGAGGCGATGGCAAAGC
>Ga0214919_10002953_pt1 | contig 26232 bp, 24 predicted proteins | sample LL1503_MetaG_FD_177994 | JGI IMG/M metagenome (GOLD analysis project Ga0214919, IMG submission 177994) | Freshwater microbial communities from Lake Lanier, Atlanta, Georgia, United States - LL-1503 | ecosystem: Environmental > Aquatic > Freshwater > Lake | place: USA: Georgia | collected...
GGCTCCATTTTATTAATCAATAACCATTTTATGATAATTTTTCTTCAAAAGTCTTTATAGTTTGCTTCTTGGGCCGGGGAAACTCCCGGCGACTGAAGTGCAAGTCCGAAAACGCAGTAGGAGCGTATTCCTTGACAACCCTTGGTTCCCGCACGAGTTGTTTTGTGGAGGAAAACCGGGGAATCTTGGAAAATGGGGTGGCGGACACACGGCGCTCCACCCTTTTCGGGGTTAGCCATCCCGGGCCCATTTCGGGGGTTGAGCTTCTCATTGTAATGTAGTTGGACAGTGGTTGGTTTGGGTTGCCGATTTCACGCTGCATTGGCTTTATTTTTTTTTTTTGAAATTAAATATTTTATTAGTTTTCAAATGTACTGGCAATACCCAGCACGGTTTCCAAATTGCTTTCGCGCGGTAACTTTTCCATGATCCGCAGAAACTGTCTGATTTTTCCGCTACAGGCGTCGCCTTTGAAATCGGTATTTACTGAATCCAGGTAACGCTCCACTAATTTAGCTCCGGCGCATATCAGAAAACAGTCCGGCTCCGTCCTATTTCTCCCCGGAATGGGTTCAAGTTTTCCAGTTTCGCGCAAAATAACAGACGTTGTCGGGAACGGAGTAGGAGTGCCTGTGGCAACAGTGTTTCGCACCTCGATAGTCATGACCATGACCGTGTCGGAAGGCAATATAGTATTGCAGCATTTAAATATGCGAAAACTGCTCTTGTCAATGAGTTCAATGCGAAATTTTCTTGTTTTTGTCGCGGTATTAAATTTTTTTAGGAGGTTATTTACCTCACTTTCATATTCAGTGATTTCATTAAAAGTCGGTTCAAAAATCCTGGTGTTTGTAATGTCGTCGATCATTTAAAAATATAAATAAAAATTTTGCAAATGTATTTTTTTTTATTTTAATTATCCGCATGACTTAAGCGCCGTGCTAATTTCATGTCTTTGACCGAAATCGTGATGGCGCTACGGTGCTTAGCACAAAGCTTGGTGTCCTCAAAAAGCTGCACAATAAACGCCTCAGCCGCTGTTTGGATTGCATCCATTGCCGATTCGGCGAAGCGAAGGTCCGTCTTGAAAGTGTATCCAATGTCGCGAACGGCTCGACGAAACGGAGCCTTGTTGATGAGCAATTCAGTGTTTTTTTGGTAATGCCGGATTTCTCGACGCGCTTTTTCGCCCGGATGGTAGCGTTTTTTGGTCTTGTTGACGAGCGAAGCCTTGGGGCACTTGACGGCAACCGGGGCAATGGCACTTTGGTGTCGAAGAGGAGCAAGTTGCTTTGTTCTGGCCATTGTTTGCAAAGAAAAATGAAAATCTTGTAAAAAAAATGAAATTTATAGACTTTTTTTCAGAAAACACATTTTATTTTTTTTTACGAAAATTTAAAATTGGTTTCCGTTTTGTGGAAACGGAGGACGCAACGGACGACGCAACGGACGACGCAACGGACGAAGCCGATGCAGATGAAGCAGCAAATGACGCAACGGACGAACCCGCTGCAGATGACGCAACGGATGAATCTGCGATAGAAGACAAGGCAACTGATGCATTGTCGTAGTCGTCGTCGTCGTCCGACGACTGGGACGATTCGCTGCTAAATGTTTTTTTTTTCGCGGTCTTTGTCTGAGCCATTATGGGCCTGGCAACAGGAGCGCTCTTTTTAAGTGGAGCCTTTCGTTTGGTAATAACCGCCGATGCGGCGGCAAATGAGGAACTTGTCGATGAATCAGATAGCGCCCATCCCCCGGATGAAGATGATCCCTCGGAAGAGGGCGGCGCATTGAACTTACGCTTAAGGACGTCAAACCGGTCAAAGTCATTCTTTCGCTGGGCTTTCTCCTGGCTCGAGTACTCTCGGGAAATGGAGGAGTCGTCGTCCTCGTCACTGGAGTCATCAGGCGGCGGACTGTTCCGGATCAGTGGGATCGAGTGCACCGACTGCACTTGGGTAAGCTCGGCGGGAGGAGGCTCCGAAGGAGCCGACTGTACCGATGGAGCCGACTGTACCGAAGGAGCCGGGGCCGAAGGAGCCGACGGCGCCACTGATTTGGCAGCCGACTGCGCCAGAGCCACTGATTTGGCAGCCGACTGCGCCAGAGCCACTGATTTGGCAGCCGATGGCGCCGGGGTAATAACCACAGATGCCAGCATATCCTTAGTAAGCCCGGAGCCCTTGGAGGACGTCAATGAAGCCTTTTCCAGGTCTTTTTTCACCCGGAGCTGGAACGCCGTGGGCTCTTTTCCGGAGCCAATGATGCTGATGCTATCCTCGCTGGTGATCTCATCTTCCATAATGTCAGAATCATACTTGGCGGTACTGGCCAGCGCCTTCTGAAAACAAAAATCAACAGTAACACGCCGGTCTTCCGCGGTTAGCATATTCATGATGTCGCGCACCGTTGAGTCGTCACTCTGCTTCTGGATTAGCTTGGTACTCATCTCGGCCAGAAAATCCTGCAAAAAATACTGAAATAGGTGCTTGCGCTTAGCGAGCCGGCAGTCCTCGTCCTTGCCCATGTAGGCGTTGAAGACGCGCCGGAACACATCCTGGATGTCGGGAAAGAGCTTGGTGGCGTGCTCGACATTCTGCAGCTGGATCGCGCTATTCAGGTTCGTGGTGCTCTCGAGGCCCCCGATGTACGCGTCCCTGATTTCCCAGGAGCTGAACTTCCGTTTGCACAGGTCATAGATGTACTGAAAGTAGCGCTCGGCGAAATCCTGCAGGATGATCTTGAGCCTTGGTTTTGAGTGCTGCATGTAAAAAGCTTTTTTTTGCGTGCAATGAAATTAAATTTTGATAAAGTAGGGGACGGCAAGCACAACGATAAACACGATTCCCGACAGCAGAAAAATCAAACCATAATTTAACTTGGGCAGCGCAATGGCACTAGAGTGTTCGCGTTGAACAAACTGGGGCTTTATCATTACCAGTATAAAAAAGGTAAGGAGAGCCGCGAGTAATGCCGGGAACACCGGCGAGTTGATGACGCGGGTCCACATGGGCGTCACATTCTTTTTTGCGGTAAAGTAGATGGTGTCGTCCAGTTTGTTTCCGGGCGAGGAAAAGGGTTCTTCCTGGGCAACTGGCGACGCGGATTCCGTGGTCGACTTGACGATGGACATCAGTGTGTGCTTTTCAATAAGTTTTCAACTTTTTTTTAAAAAAGGTCATTTTCTTGCAACTGTCCCCCCGAGCCCCCAGGGAAAATACTGTAGTACGAGAGCTGCCCAACGGTTACGCCGTACTGGGGCATAAATGTGTGCACCGTATATTTGTCCTCGACGGCGCGGATGATGAGCTGCTGGCGGGTGCAGCGCTTGAGCGATAGGACGCGCGCCTCTAATTGGGAGGACCAGCGTTCGTATGCGGAAAGACACATGAAAAATGTTTTTTTTGTTGCGTGTGAAAAAAAAAATGCGTCGTTTGTTTAATACGCGAGGTGAAAGCGAAACTGACCCGGCCGACAGGTCTGGACGCAATGCGATGGGCAAAGGACCAGCAGGACCAGCGGGACCGGCGGCACCGGCCGCGGCACTAGCAGGACCAAGAAAACAGTTTGTGCTGTACCTGAAACCAAACGACGGACCTAGCAGCCAGGCGTACCGGCTGGCGGTTCCAATGCTGAACCTGATTGATGTAGTGGATACGCGCACCCTGAAGCCTGCCGAGATACCGCCGTTCCTGAAGGGTGTGCCGACACTGCTGGACATCGGGAAACGTGAAGCATACCCCGGGCGACTGTGCCTGCAGATCCTTGAGAAATTGAGCCATCGGGAGACGGCTGTGTACGATGCCGACTCAACCATGATTCCGCAGGACGCTTACCAAAACAGTGTGGCAACCCAGGGCGAGACAGGACCGGGTCCTGTTGGGCAAGACGATGGGTATGCGCCGTGCGACTTTTTGCCGAGCGATCCGGCGCTTTACCAAACCGGGCGGCGCAACAAGGAGGATGTCAACGGTATTATTAACAGAATGATGGAGGAGCGCACGAGCGATATGCCGGCTCAGAGCACCGGGCAGCCGTCGCCGGCCGAGATGTCTAAGATAATGCAGTCCATGCTTGAGGCGTGAATAAACCATTAAAAAAAACAATAAATATTGAAAATTGTGACAATTGTAAAAAAAATGAGTGATGTAGATATTGCAAATAATTTAAATGAAAGTTACAAAAATTTGTATGAAAATTTACAAAAGGAATTGGAAAATGTGAAAACTGAATTAAAAAATCAATTAAAAGATGAAAAAGATAGAAACGATAACCTTAAAAGAAAACGGGATGATAATGAAAAATTAGTAAAAAAATTGGAATTGCAGGTAAGTGAAGCGCTGAAAAATGAACAGGACGCAAATAAAGAACTATTAGCAATTCGTCAACAAGCAGAAACTCAACAAACAAATTTTCAAGAAATACTAGATAACTACATAAAAAATACAGAAACACAACTTTTTGTAATAAAAGATGAAAAAAAAAGTGCAATCGCAGCCGTAAAAGCAGAAGCTAATTTTGAAATTGAAACAGCGAAAGCCGCCGCAAACGCTACTATTGAAAAATTAACTGCCGCAAACGCTACCATTGAAGAATTAACAATCGCAAAAACCGCCGCCGAAAAATCCAAAGAAGAAGCAATTGCGGCCGCCGAAAAATCCAAAGAAGAAGCAATTGCAGTGGCCAAAAAATCAAAAGAAGAAGAAATCGCGGCCGCCAACGAAGCTGCCAAAATAGAAATTAATGCTGCCAATGCTAAAATAACCGCTGACAAGGCAGCCGCCGATGCTAAAATAGAAGCCGTTATTGCAGACAAAAATAGTGAAATAGATGCCGCCAATAAAGCTGCCGCAAATAATATAAAAAAACAAAAAGACAAAGCCGCAAAAGTTAGAGAAAAAAGTCGAAATGAAATTGAAAACGCAAAAAATGAAAATCTAAGAGCAATAACAGCTGCAAATAAAGAAAAAAATAAAGCAATTGAAGAAACAGAATCAGTTCGCAAAGAATTACAAGCAGAATTACAAAAAGCAAAGGAATTTACAACAAAATCACAACAATCAACGGAAGAATCTGAAAAAATTAGGAAATTTTTAGAAAAACAAGTACAAGAATATGGAGAAAATAACAAAAATTTAAATAAACAGCAAACAGAATTAGAAGAACAAATAAATGATGCAAATGCAGCTAAGAAAGAATATGAAGAAAATATACAAACAGCTAACAAATTAATAAAAGAATCTGAAGCTGCAAAGGTAGAAGCAGTCAGGTTACAAGATTTAGCAAAAAATGAAATTGCCACAGCAACACAAAATATTTCTGAAGCCGAGGCAAAAAAAAATGCTGCAATTGCTGAAAAAACCAAAGCAGTACAGGAAAAAATAGAAGCCGAGCGAGCAAAAGATGAAGCAATTGCTGAAAAAAATGCGGCAATTGAAGCCAAAAATGCGGCAGATCAAATGGCAAGTGATGCAAAAACAGCGAAAAATATAGCAAATGAAAAAGAAGATGAGGCAATACGGGAAAAAGATCAGGCAGAAAAGGAAAAAGATCAGGCATTAGAGGAAAAAAATCAGGCATTAAAGGAAAAAGATCAGGCAATTAAAGATAAAGAAACAGCAAATCTAGCAAAAGAAAATGCAATAAAATCGGAAAATGAAGCTAAATATAGTGAAAATCGTACAAGAAGATATTACGCTAGTAATCACCCGGAACTAAAAAAATATTTTGAAAAAATAACAAACGAAGGTGGACAATTTATAGAGAAAGAATATGATTTGCAATTAAATAATAGAATCATTGAACTTGAAGAAGAAATAAAAAAAGTAAATGAAGAAATAATAAAACAAAAAATAATAATAGAAGAAAATTCACAAAAAATAAAACAAAAAGATACAGATTTAACAATAAAAAATGGACAAATAAAAAGTTTAGACGATAAAAATAAATATTTAGAAGATGAAAAAAAAAAAATAGAAGAAGAAAACAAAAAAATTAAAAAAATTCGTGATGCTTATTACATAGCAAATGAGAAAACTATTAAAGAACTGAAAAATTCAAAAAAAAACATTAATTTAAATAAAGATATTACCATTCAGAGTATCGATAATGTAAAAAAAAAAATAGAAAAGACAGCAGAATTATTATTACCAAAACAAGAATTTAAATCAATGAAGGACACATTAGGAATAATGCAAATGTATTATAATAGCACGTTTGCATATTTGTTTTCAACAGATGAAGAAGAAGAAAAAGAAAAAACAGTTGATAATATAGAAGAAGAAATTAATGTTATTATAGAATTATTAAATAAAAGTATAGAAGAAACTAAAGAAAAAGAAAAAGATCTAAAAAAAGAAATAGAAAAAGAAAAAAAAAAAAATAATGAAAATTATCAAACACAGCAGAGTCAAATTGAACAGTTAACAACTTTACTAGAGCAAGGCGGCTGCGCGGAATGCAAAAAAACGCCGGCAGAAAGAGTTTTGGAAGAACAAAAGCGGTTCGAGCAACAACAGATGCAGCAAGTGCAACAGAATTTTATGGGAACCCAGCCAATTTCCCAAGAGTCGTTGGATGAACTACAAGTAGGTATAGGCAATGAAATAAAAAGCTCAATTCAGCAGTATCTTCATGCTAAAGATGTTGACATGGAATTAATGCGGCGCCGGGATGCCATGCAATTACTAAAAAGCGGCAAGTTACTTGAGTCAACAACGACGAAAAAAAAAATAACGGCGACGTCAAAAAGCATGGCCAAAACACTGGGGATGCTTGACATTGCCAACCTGAGTACAAAAAAAAAAGCAGTGCCTGTGCGGAAATTGTAAATAAAAAGTTAATAAATTGTGAAATCAAAGAAAATGGGGATCAAAGGCCTGCCGCAATTTTTGAAACAGTATTTCTCCGATCTATTTGTGCCCATCTCGGAGGCGGATATCCTGCGCAGTCGAATCGCCATCGACACCGGGGTGTTCATGCACCGCTTCACTGTAAATATGCACTACCCCGACGAGTACATCGCCCGGTTCCTCCAATTTGCCCAGATGCTGCGCAACCTGAGTGCCGACTTTATTTTCATTTTTGACGGAAAGCCCTGCTCGGCCAAGGGCAATGCGCTTAAGTCGCGCCGCGACAAACGGGCCCGCAATCTCCTGTTTCTCCAGCAGAAAATTAAGGCCCTGGAGGCCGAAGAGCAACAGGTGTTCCGGGTTCTGGTGCAGCAGTCAACATCGACGGAAAAAGATGGCGACTCCCGCACCATCGCCAAATTACTGGCCAATTTGCAGCACCTGCGCTCCAAACGGATGCTCCTTTTGAGCCGCACCATTCCAATTAACCGAGGGTTTTTCTACCGGCTGCAGAGTATCTTTGCGCGCGACAACATCCCGTACATCGAGGCTGACGGCGAGGCCGAAAAAGCCTGTGCTTGGCTCGCCGATACGGGCATCGTCGACCTGGTCGTCACTGAGGACTACGACGCGCTGGTCTGTGGCGCTCCCCAGGTGCTTCGCTACTGGCACCACCACGACCGCTACTGCACTCCCAGTGTGATTTCACTGGCCCCGGTACTGGAGCGCCTCCATTTGACGTACCAGCAGTTTGTTACGGTCTGTGTGCTGGCGGGCTCGGACTTTGCCCAGTCGCCGCCCTATTTTGGGTTTCGAAAAGCGCTAGCCTTTGTGACCAACTCGGGAAATACAACGGTGCGCGACATTTTCGACGCCAATTACCGGCATTTTTACGGGTCCAGTGAGGTGGCCGATGAGGCGCGCCGAGCCTTTGAGCAGGCGCACCAGATTTTTGCCAACACCAAATTTCCGTTTCTGCGCAACCTGCTGGGTCTAGCCGTAGCAACTGGCATCGCTGCGATGTTGCGCGTTGCTATATTGCTGAATAAAATCTAAAAAAAAATTTAATTTAAACAAAAGAATGGCGGCTAAATACCGGGTGCGTCTGGTTGAAAGTGAGCGCGACCTCGATAAAATACGGTCTCTCAACGTCAAGACCCTGTCGGAAAACTATTCAAAAGCCTTTTGGAAATTCGCTGTTGAGTCCGGGACGCCGCATTTTGTCGCCGTGACAAGCGAAAATAACAACCGCATCGTGGGTTACGTGGCAACAATGGTGCACTGCGAAAAATTCATGATCTATTCAATCGCCGTAGAGGCCCAGCACCGGAACGGCGGTGTTGGAACGCTCCTGATGCGAGCGCTCGTCAAGTACCTGGAGAGCTTTGATGCCGTCCGGGACGACCTGGTGCTCAATGTGCGGGTCAGTAATGCAGTCGCGCAAAAGCTTTACCGGCGACACGGCTTTGTGGAAAAGGCAATGGTGCCGGGGTACTATGGGGACGGAGAAAATTCGCTCGAGATGATTTTAGTGCGTAAAAAAAAGTAGAGTAATAAAAAAAATGGACGACTTCACGGATTCGGCAGTCGGTTCGCAATTTACCCAAACAACAAACAATCCCGAGATTTTCCGGGGCATCGATTTTCCGTCCAGAAACGAAGTAGTGTCGCTCCAGGCGCCTCAGTTGCCGCCGTCCATTACAACCCTGATTGAGTACATAGCACGGAAGCTGCCGCGCCTCGCGAAAAAAACGCAGCTTGCTACCGTGGTGGAAAAAGTAGTGGAAGCCGTGGCTGTCATGGAGGAAACAAAGCCACTGTTGGAAGACTTGACCAATAAACAGACCAAGTATTTGAAAGAAATCCGCGAAGAAGAGCTGCCAAAGATCCGCAAAGCCATTGTAGACAAAAAAGGCGCGGGTTCCGCGGCAGAGTCCGCCAAAAGCTATGTTGCACTGCAGGCGATGCAGTCCCGGCAAATTGAGTTTGGCAGCCGCCTGGACCAAATGCAGACTCAGATGCTGAGTGTCTTGGAGAAAATAAGCAGTACCTTTGAGGAAAGCTTACAAACTATTTTAAAAGTTATTGTTAAGGAGCCTTCAGTGGTGTCTGTAAGCGACATAGGCTCTTTGCCCGATGCGTCAATAGTGGATGCGTCAATAGCTTTGCCCGATGCGTCCGAGGTGCCGCTGTGGAATGCCGACTCGGAAAGCAATGAGCTAGTGGACGAGTCGGAGGGCGAGCCGGAGGGCGAGCCAGAGGGCGATGAGTCGCTAGCCGGGACATATTTGACAAACCACGTCGTGGAGGAGAGCGTTGGCGACTACTCGCTGCTTCCGGAGACGGCAAAGCCTATTGAGGCGACGGCAAAGCCTCCACTTGATGAGTATTTTAAAAATTTGAATGAGTTGGCGAATAAAAAAAAACAACGGTAAAAAAAAGAAAAGAAAAAAAGCAAAGAATAAAAAAAATATAACTGATGGCGACGAAACCAAAGGAACCAAAGTCTATTAAGGTTCTTACCAAAAAGGGGGTTCTTTTTAGGAAATTATTCAAAAACGAAAAAAATTTAGACCAGTCAATTGGGTCGAGTATCGCCATCCAGACCCAGGAGGACATGATGGATCGGGTAAGACTGCTGCACCTCTCCAAGGAGGAAATCTGTGAGCTGGAGAAGAAGTGCAGCAAAAATAACTGGGAAATCGACATCGAGTGGTTGGTCACTGCGGTCCACAAAATCAAGGGAATGCTCTGCGAAAAGAATATGGTTCGCTGCGCCAAGCAACTGTGCGACAAGCTCAAGCTCTGTCTTACCCAGGAGAAGGCTCAGAAGCTAGTAGTGCTCGCCCAGAGCCTTTCTGAGAAAAAAGATGATGCTAAGTCGGAAAAGGAAAGAAAGAAATTTCCTTACAAAAACCAGCGCAAGATGTGCTGCCTGGCAAAGAGCCAGAACTACCTGGTGCCTGTAATCCCCTCAAAACTGGCCAAAAAGTACGACTACACCGATAATGTCACCGTAGATAACGTCATTCAATCGTGGCAGTCGATTGGTGGTTGTGATTCCTACAAGAAAATGAGTGTCGAAGATTTGAAGAAAAAGCTTGAAGCTTGCAAGAAAAATAAAAAAGAAAAGAAGGATAAGGCAAAGTTGCTGCGCAAACAAAAATGCGATAGCGACAGCGACAGCGACTCCTGTTCCAGCAGCAGCGACAGCGACTGCAGCAGCGACAGTGACAGCGACTGCGACAAAAAGAAGAAAAAGAAGTGCGACGACTCGTCAAGTTGCTCGTCGTCGTCCACTGCCAGTTGCTCGACGGCCTCCAGTTGCTCGACGTCGTTCAGTTGCTCGACAGACGCAAAGAAAGAAAAGGACGTGGAGTGTACCGAGAGCGAGGCAATGCTGGAGATTTTGCCGTGCCCGTCGAAAGGAACAAAGCTTGTTTGCGAAAAGCGAATTGACAACAGGAAATTCCGAATGATCTGGAAAAACAAGGACAAGGATGGCTTCACCAGCACCAAAGACATGGACCGTGCATTTAAAGTATGCCGGACCGATGGCGGCTGCACCCAGACAAAGGCCAAGGAACTGGTCAAATCATGCATTAAGCGCCGATCGCGCAATTGTTAATAAAATAATTTTGTTTGTTAATTTATTATAATTTAATTTGTATCTGGACACTTACAATTAAACTGCAAGGGGCTAACATTTAAAAAAAAAACCCTACAAATGTTTTAAATAAAATTTTTATTGCTAATAAAATAATTTTATTTCTTCAATCAAATTTTCCGGAATCGCCGTCAACCATAATTCAACAGTCTTGTTAAGCGCCGCAAGTCGCTCTTGCCATTCGGCTGCCCGTTTTTTTTTAATAACTGCAAGGCCATTTGCATCAATAGTCCAGCACCCTGGCCCAGCTTCGCTCTTATCTGGATTAAATCGAATTAACACTACTGGCCGATAAGCCACATCTTCGAAAATATCCACAATCCGGTTATTTTCGCAGTTTTGATCATAAGCCATGTGCGCATTTTCATCAATTTCCACTACGATAACATGCGTTAACAATTCAATAAAAATGTCTGGTCTTCGAAGTGAACAGCCGCCATCAATGCGTCGGTCGTTGACAATCGTTAAATTCGGAAACGCTGCTTTAATGCTACAGAACACTGCGCCTTCCTTGGTCTTATAATTGCGAAAAACAGTCTCATCAGGAAACAAACTCATAAAACAGGTCATGCAGTGGCCCCGGTATTTTTTGCCAAAAACTTTATCGCAGCTCGGAACGCAACAAAGAGCAGCGCCGCCATCGCATTTCGGGTCGTTGCAAAAATCTCTACGTTTTTTGTGAACACAAATGCCAGCTCCACCACAGTCTTTGCATTTATATTTTTCTCTTTCATGAACGCAAAACGCAGACCCCTTGCAATCCTTACACTGTGCTTTTTGTCTTTCGTGTTTGCAAGTAGACGCTCCATCGCATTCGTAGCATTTTGATCTTATTTTTTCATGCACACAAACTGCAGAACCATGACAATCCTTACAACCATATTTTATGCGCTCATGGATGCAAAAAGCTGATCCTCGACACTCACGACAAGTAATTTTCTGGCGCTTGTGACGGCAAACCGCCGATCCTTCACAATCAACACAATGTGACCGTTGGCGCTCATGAATACAAATAGAAACGCCGCCGCAGTCTTTGCAAATTGTTTTACGTCGGCCATGGGGTTCACAGAAATTTTTTGGAGTACATGTACGACAAGAAGCTCTTAATATGTCATGCTCACAAAAAGAAGTACCAGAACACTTGCCTTCTCTGCAATTATTTGGTCGTCGCCCATGAGGGCATTTTTTTCTAACATAGGGCGTAGCTGGAATTTTTTTAAGCTTTGTTGCAGCAAGTAGTTTTTTAGGAACAAATACACGTCCTTTTGCCATCCTTTGCTTAAAATAATATATAAAATTTTTTAAAACCCAATTTAAACACAAAAACACAAAAACACAAAAATATTTTTTTTTAAAAGATAAATTTTTTATTATTTAAGTTTAAAGGGTTAATCTAAGCCATCAACAATGCAGGGCCTTCGTAAGCAGAGTCAATGGTGTGCTTATTTGCGAAGGCGATACCGCCCAACCCTTGACGATACTTGAAGACCTGCCAGTTCCGTGCGAAGATAATGTTCTCGACTTGCTCGGCAGTGCCGCCATTAGGAGGCTGGACGAGGTAGAGCTGGTGAGAGAAGACGAATTCGGCGTTGTCGATACGCGAGAAATTGCAAGAGCCGGTGGGCTGCATCTTTTCGGGCTCGGTGGCGAACGAGAAGCAGTAGATGAAGTTGTCCGGGATGTCGGTGTGCCACTGGTAGGGCACGACGAGACGGAAGTAGCGGCCCTCGCGGCGACTGAAGCGGTCGTTACCGTTGAGAATAAGCTGGACCTGGTCGATGGGGTCGCGGTTGTACACGCCGGCGTAGTTGAAGTAGTTGTTGACTTCATACTGGCAACGACGGCGCACGGCCCAGATGAGCTCGATCACGGGGTGATTGAAGTTAATTGCAATATGGGCCTGGGGAGACGCAGTCATGGGCATAGTGAAGCGCTGGACGGCATTCATAAGCTGCTCAAAGCTGGAGGCGGCGAAGCGATCACGCTCGGCACGGTCCAGGTAGACGTAGAGGCCCTCGAAGTTTACGGTGATGTCGGTGTCGACGACGGGGCCGCCGGTGGTACAATTGAGAACACAGGCGGGATCGCCACCAAGCAGGGGAGGCGAGATCTGGATGCAGCGCTTGAGCGGGGCGAGCTGGCAGATGATTTGCACGGTGTGGAACTGGAGGGAGACCAAGGCCAGGGCATTTCCGGTGTTGTAGGTAAACCAGAAGGGAAGGGGAACGTAGAGGGTACGGGTGTACTTGGAGTCGGCCACGAGCTGGGCCACGGTGAATCGCTTGCCAATCATCTCGAGGAGGCGCTTGCCGGGCTGGCCCGACAGCTCTTCCCACATGAAGAGATAGTCGTTGTACATGGTGTCGATGACCTGGCCACCAATGACGACACTGACGCGCTCCGCCACAAACTGGCCAATAGCATTGACCCAGTGACAGTAGGGAAGTTCTAGACCGGTACAGGCGTCGGCGGTGGCAGCCGGAGGAACATTATTGGAAACGCCGCAGCCGATGTTGGTGGGGTCACAGGGACCGAGCTCGACACCGTCACCGCAGGGGTCGCAGGGGTTGAAGTAGGGGAACGACTGGGAACCGCAGTTGATTCCCTGGGGTGAGTTGCAGGCAGTGATGCCGGGAATAGTGATCTGGAGGTAGGCAAAGTGGAGGAGATCGCCGGTACGATTCAAATTAACCTGGACCTCAGAGCCGAACCGAGCGCCCACAATGTTTTGGCAGATAGGCTCAAACACGAAATGAGTGTGCTTGGCGTAACGAAAGCGCCAAAGAGTGATAGTGGGATTCTGTGAGAGAAATTTATCCATTGCGCCAAGACTGACGAGTTGGGTAAGAGTACCCTGACTGGAAGCTCCAAAACAAGACGACATATCTGAAGTAAGATGATTTTTTTATTGAATGTGACGAAAAAAAAAAAGAAAAAAAATTTTTTTCTGAAAAAAAAAATAATAAATTAATCTCAAAATATTTTAAAATACAGCGTTTATTTTTCCAGGTGTAGCTTCACATTGTACTTGGCCTCGTTGTGCGGTAGCCGCAGCACATAGGCCCGGTCATTTCTGATTTGCGACAGGGCTTCGTTGAAATGGGGGTTGGACTCGCGGTCAATGATGTCGTGCTCCGAGTCGCCAAAAGACATGAGGATCGAATAAACTTTAGCGATGGCACACCGGCAATCGGCTTTGAAGCGCGGCACGCCGAGTCGTCCACCGGGCCACATAAAAAGCGCATTGTACTGGGTGTAGCCCGATTTTGCCAAGTCGTCGACCGCAAACTGCCGGTTTGACGCAGTGTCTATCCGCGCCGTCACAAAGAAAACCGCCACGTCCGTCTCCAGGGCCCATTTGATGATTGCATACGACTCGGGCACCCTGCGCTGCATCTCTTTCACCTCGGGAGACTTATTGGACCCACTGGCGTCCTTGTTTTTTTTCAAGTAGTTGTAAATGACGGTGGCGTCAATGTCAAACACCAGGGCAAACGGTTTCGCCGCGCCACGGGTTCCTCCGGAACCCCGTTGTCGTTTAGCATGCAGTCGTTTAATAAGCTCAAAGCCGTTCTCAAGCGCAGCCTTGTTTGATGCGTAGCCGGCCTTTTCTCCGATCGCGATGTCCGCCAGGTCTGACAGGTACTCGTTTTTTAGCTTCACGTTAAGGACCGGGTTGTTTCCGGGCAGGTACAGCAGATAGCTACGGGTACAGCTGATGGTCGGCTTTTGCAGCATTCGCTCGTAGGGACTGTCGATGCCCAGTTCGATGAGGTCCGATAGACTGTCGCCCAGTGACATCAGAATCATGTGGCTCCGGCTAATTTCGTCGCGACACTCGCGCTTGAACCGGGACACTGTTGCCGCACTGGCCAGCTCGTTACGCAGTGCCACGTCCTGGACCGGTCGCATCATGATGCGTTCCTTCTCCAGAAAACCAAGGCTCGAGAGGTCTCGCTCAGTAAGCACCCGGTTAAAATTGTCGTTTTGAAAGTCCGGGCGCGCCGTCACAAAGAACACTGCGACGCCCTGGAGCTTGGCCCACGAGTAGAGCCGATAAGCCCCTTCGACGCGCTTCTTCACATCGCAGACCCGGTTGTTGTAGAGCACGGTGCCGTCGATGTCAAACACAAGGGCCTTTGGCCGGGGATCGTTGCTATTTGCCATGCGGCAGGTAACCGCCGACTGGGCTTCTGCGAGGGTCCGGGCATTTGAACTGCTCTGGAACTTAATTTCCATCCCTTTTTCTTAAGAAATTGTAAAAAAATAAATATAATATAATTACACAGAGTTGTTGAGACAGTTTTTAAATTCGGCCCCGGCCACGACGCCGTCGCCCAGCGAGTCCGCGCACACCGGCGACATTCCCGGGTCACCAAAGCACTGGCTCGACAGTCCCAGGAGAGCCGTTGTGACAGGCGGTTGGCGGCTCATCGCGTACTGCGACAGTGCGATGCCCCGGGTTTGCGGGTATGACAGCGACGCGGCATTTGCCACGTCGATTACCGGTGCGAGCCGACTCAGCGGATTCACCATCGGGTACCGGTCGACCTCGTTACAGTACTTGGACTCGAAGGTGCCCCAGCACATGACCCCGTCTTGCCAGCGCTCGTCACACCCGTAAAGCGGTTTTGACGTTGGCCCCCAGCACTGGGTCGTCCACTCTTCTCCGTAGCCCGTTTGGAAAGGCGGAATGCTCCAGTTATCGATTTGCGGCATTTTTTTTTCTTTATTAATTTCCGAATTATTAAAATTTTGTGTAAAATTTTGTATAAATTTTATCGCCGCGATGGATCATAGGGATCGTCCTGGTGCGGTCTGCACCGGCCCGACATCGGATCCGGGAACCCGGCATTGATGCTTGTCGGAAATCCTACGACGGACCCGGAGACGGGGATAGGAAGTGCTGGGTGTCTTGCTGGTGCAAACATCGGGCCCACACCGGCATTGGCAGGGCATGTGCCTGGGCCGATGTTGCCAAACAATGGGCCAAATAGGCCATCGGTTGCTGGCACCATCATGTTGTTTAGGGGACTTAAATTAGTTGAATTCTGGTTACCGAACCCTTCGTACATCATATAGGGCGGAAGAAAGGGTGCCGCGTGAAACGGCGCAATGTTGTAGGTACCGCTTTGGGTCATTGGGGGGTTTTTGGAGCCGGGAGCGGTAGATACCGGGGATGTCCAGGTGGGCTTAAATTCAAAACCCAGCATATTGACTTTTTAATTAATTGCACTTTTTTTTGTAATTTAAAATGTTAGATAAAAAAAATATTTCATCAATTGTTTTTATTAACTTTTTCAATCAAGTCATTACAATGACCGTCGTCTGTTTGAAGACGATAGTGCGCCGCTTCCCGTGGGGCCCGATGAGTGCCTGGCGTTTGCGTTTGCTGCCGGCGAGAGTCATCTCTTTTTTCTCGGAGTTGATGCGCCGGTAGGTGTTCCGCATGTCGGCCGCTATCTTCAGCTTATGCGCCGCGATAAACTCATTGATCCCAAACGAAAAGTACCACCGCACAAAATTTATCTGCGCCACTGTCGACGTCATCTCAATTGGGGGCGATTTTTTCGGGACTTTGAATCGCACCGGAATACCGCTCACGGTGCGGTTAAACGGGTCAAAGAAGCGGCGTCCGTGCGCCTCCTTAAGCGCCATGTCGTAAAAGTGCCGCACGTCGCCGTTCCGGATGGGGCACGAGTACTTGCGCGAGTACGTTGTCATCAGGTAGTCGCACATGCGGCCGCTGATTTCATTTTCATTCATGAACGGCAACAGCTGCTTTTCGATACGCTCCTCGGTAAAGTACTCTTCGAGCCGCTCAAATGTTTTCCGGGCATGCAGCGGTATTTGTATTCCATCCCGATGCACCAAAGTAAGGTTATGCTCCACCATCTATTTGAATTTCTGTGTTGTTTTTCCAAATTAAAACACAAATAAGAACAAACACAATTGCTGCTACAATTATTGCCACGGAAACCCACAAAAATGTATTTTTATGATTGGGCGCCGTGGTTCCTTCGGAACTCGGCGCCATGAGCGTTCCTTCGGGCGCTTTCGGCGCCGTTGTTCCTGTGGGCGCTCCTTCGGGCGCTTTCGGCGCCGTTGTTCCTTTGGGCGCGCACTTGGCCAGACAGGTTCCCGCCGAAGCGAATAGCGGCTGGCGGTCATTTGTCGTGTACTGCGTCACGGAGACGCACCGGTTAACCCCCAAGTTGCCTCCGGTATTGACACACTGCCAGCCAACCACAAAGTCCTCGGGATAGGCGAAACGGTATTCATTGCACTCCTCGGCCGTCCGAAAGACCTTTGCTCCGGTACTATCAGTCGCTTCTGGCGAAATCGTCATACCAGCCGTGGACTTTACGACGCAGCCGCGTAGTACTGCGACGTCGGCCAGTATGATGCTCCACTGCGGATCATGGAACTCATCGACGGGCTCGTTAACCGACGGTTCCAGTGTAAAGTCGTCTGGATTTCGCAGCTGGGGGGTGTGCAGTGCCACCTTGTTGTAAAAGGTGAGAATAGAGAGTTCAGTAAATGCATTGGCACTGCTGGCGATATACAGGGTTCCTGTGGAATTATCGGCCGCCGTTGTATAGGCTACCAGGGTCCGATGGGTTACCGTCAAATTGTACCGGTTCGTGCTCGCAAAACTTTCTTCCGAGCCGTGTTGCATTATAGTGAGAAATTGGGCGGGTCGGTCGTCGGAAACCCGAAGAAGCCGGAAGGCGGTTCCGGCAGTAACTGGCTTAGTAGTGTCTGATTGGTCATTGAAGCGGTCCCGGGGGCCGTGGCCGGTAAGGGTTAGCGGGGGCACTGATACGACGAGGACCTGGAACCGCTGGGCCAGGGTGATGTCTGGGCCGTAGGTTGGGTGGGGCAGTACTTTTTTGAGGTTGGCGATGTCGAAAAAGTCCTGGGTTTTTGCGTAGACATAGTCCTGGGAGTGGGTGTTGAATAGATACACGATGTCGCCGCCATGGAAAAACATTTATTTTTCTTTAATAAAAAATATGCTTAGTTTTAATGATAATATTTACATTAACAATAAAAAATTTAGACACGATGAAGTTGTTTTAAAAAATATTTTGACAGTAAACACTATCCAAGACAGTGAAAAAGCCCAGTTATTGAAAAAAGCTAAAAAATTAGCAAAAAATTGTAATAATGGAAATCAAACTTACTATGACTGGATGTTGAATAAATTTGGAAATTTTAGGAAAAACACGGAAAAAATAATCTTTTTGCCAAAAATTGTATTGTAAATTCCTACAAAACCGAAAAAAATTATATTTGTTTGGAAAACTTAGGCTTTCCCGAACTACATTTTACACTTTCCGCTAAAAATTCTGTGCTCCTGAGACTGGAGGGCGTATGCATCGAAATGCCAGTGGAATGCGAGTACATATATTTGGGAAAAAATGGTAGTAAAATAATTAGTAATTTGGTTATGTTTCCTACAATTGAAAATTTTTATCTGGAAAATGAAACATCAATTAAGTGTTTCTTTTTCCTGCGCCACGGCAAAGACAGGATTTTGGTTTGCTTCGCCGACCAATACTTCAGTAAGCCCATCTTACGTTATAGAAATTTACAATCAAAAAACTAAAATTTTCTTGCCAAAAAACGACAGTAGTCCTTTGTTTTCAGTTGACACAAAAACTTTATAATCTATAATTTATAAAAATATAACCAAAAATAAATATGACTGGAATTATTTTTACCAAAAGTCTCCAGGACAAAAAATTTATTGATTTTGAAACAATAGAATTAATACGCGGACAACCCCTGACGGAAGCCGATGAACATTTCATTTTTAAAAAAGCAATGAAGCTAGCAAAAGACTGCTGTGCTGGCGATGACGGTCATAGGAGGTGGATTATGCGTAAATTTGGCAAGGTAAATAGAAACACCAGTAAAATACACTATTTGTACGACAAAAACAAAAAACGGCAAAAGAAATATGCTGCTGCTTTTAAAATCAAACGAAAACGTAAATTTTCATTGACTTGTGACGGAAAATTTTTTCCGCCCAAACCGTGCCCCCAGAATCGGGAGTGTGAAAATATTATTCCATTGACCTGGATTTCTTGCCAAGACAAGCCGCCGTTGCACATCGTCGTCAATGAAACCCCAAGCTTACTTGTACAAATGAAGAAAAAACAAGTCCATAAAGTCAAATTCTGCCAGACGGACAAAAAATTGTGCCTTATTTTTTTGATGATTTACTTATGCTCCAAGTACAACTCCGAGCATTTTATCATGAATTGTTACCAAACCAAAAGCAACTATGAGTTTTTAACCGAAGTAGGCTCTTATGAACTACGGCTAAGAATGCGCGGAGCAGAGCATGAGTCGGCTGCTATGACAATTTGCGGCATTAACCTGGAATTGCCGGTTGATTGCGATTACATTAACTTGCCAAAAAACAAGCTAGCTATGGCCCAGGCTCTAATAATGTATCCGACAATCGAGGATTTTTTTATTGAAAACGACACCATAGTTTCCGAAAAAACAAAGAGTCTACTGAAAAATATTAATGCGTGTTACATGCACGTATTAAAAAATACAGGGTTTTTTTCATCATTGTCCACGGACTACTTGATATCGCAGCTGCTTTATTTCCGGGGAAAATATAAATTGGGAAATAAATTTTCCGCTGATTTTGAAGAATTTGTGCAAGAAAACAGTACCAGCGGTGTCGCCGATGACTTGACAAAATTGAGTAATGAAATATTTGATGCCGGAAAAAACGTAACAATCCCAACCCAGCCAAGAGTTTTCATTGATGGTAAAACTGCAATACAATTACTACCCGCTGGGAAAACAAATGAAAATCTTAAGTTAATGAAAAAGGATATAAGGCTTACGCTATTGACGAAGGACGAAGAAGAACTTGAACGACTACTTCCAGAAATAAAGCCACAAGTTCAAATTGCCTTGCGGCAACTAACCATTATTCTTAAAAAATTTGAGGATATTCAAAAGGTAACTCCTAAAAAATTTGAAAATATAAAGGACAGTCTTTTAAAAAATATAAGTATTATTGATGAACAATTAAAAAAGTTAAATGGAAAACAAACCAGTGAAACAAAAATTTTTGAAAATAAAAAAACAGAATGTATAGATCAATTTAAAGGAATACAACTGGAATATAACCATAAAAATGAACTTGTTGAGTTAAATAAAATTGGTAAACAAGTTGATGATTTGAAAATTGATGCCAATATAGAAAAAATAAATAAAGGTCTTAATGAGAGTATTGATATTGAAATTAATTTAGTAAATGAATTAATCTCAACGGTTTCTCAAAAGTTAAATGATTTAGAAAATATACAAACAATTTTTACCGAAGAAAAAAGTAAGAATATAAAATATTGCAAAAAAACTCTTGTAAAATTGAAAAATTTATTAAGTTATATTCATGAAAAAGAAAAGGAAAAAGAAGAACAAAATAAAGAAATATTAGAGGAAAAAAAAAAATTAGAAAAAGAAGATTTATTAGAAAATCAAGATAATGCAAAAAAAGAAGAAATTACATCTATAAATGATTTTTATTCCGAAGAATTAAAATACTTTTATACAATTAAAAAACTAGACCAAAAAGATTTTTTAATAAAAAGTATTGAAGATATTAATACAGATATTGCATATTATGAAAATAATGAAAATAATTATTTTAGTGCGGAATCGATTAACGAAATTAAAAAATTATTGTTATTTTATCAACAAAAATTTTTAAATATTGAAAATATTTTAGCAAAAATAGAAGAGTTTGAAGTATTTTTACAAGATATTGACAATGAAATAAAAAGTTATACTAACTTTAATGCAAAAATAGAAGACTTTATTGATAAATTAAATGTAGACTCAGTTATTAAAATTGACGAAGACACAAAAGATTCTATTAATGAAAATAATTTACAAATAATTAAAGATCAAAATAATAACCTTAAAACTAAATTAAAAAGTTTAAAAGAATTTTTAAGCCAAAATAATGAAATAATGTCAATTAATGATACAGAAAAAAATAATTTGATACAAAAATTTGAAGAAAATATTTCTTTAAGTAATACTTTAATTAAAACATATAAAGAATTTTTAAATAAAATAGATTTTCTTCATAAATTAAGTATTAAAATAAAAAATTTAAATATAAATTTAAAAAGTTTTGAATCTCTTTTTGGAGATATAAATAATATTCTTTTGCAAGAAGACTATCAAGATGTAGAAAACTTAATTTTGCGCTTAAATGAAAATAAAAAAAATGTATTATTATCGTTTAATGAAATAAATTCACTCATCAGTGCCAATCAATATTTAGATAGCAATGAAGAAAATAACTTAACAAAAGCGGAACAAAATTTTTTAAAGTTAAGCCCGCTTCTAGATATTGTAGAGCAATGTATAGACACAATTCAGCAAGACAATGAAAAATTTTTAGAAAAAATTGAACAGGGAAAGTCACTGATTATTCTTTTTTCAGAGAGTACAGATACTCCTGTGTATAATATTGAATATTTCAATGAATATAAAAAAAATATTGATAATCATCGCAAAGAAAAAGACAATAAAATAACAGAATATAAAAATAAAATAGAAGAAATTCATCAAAAGCTTTTAAATTTAAGCAATGAATTACAAGTGAATGCACCGAATAATTTAATAATTTTAAAAATATATAGTGAAATACAAAATAATTTAGATTTTTTAAAAGAAAAGTACAATAAAATTATTGAAGCTTATGAGTATTTTTTCACAGTTTATGATGAAATTTATACAACAGATAATACTAATATTCAAGAATCTTTAAATACTAAACCTTTAGACAAAAACATAGAAACTTTTAATACATTTAAGGATAGTTTGGGAAGATCAGCAATGAGGATACCCAGTATTGGAGGTAGTACAACGGCTCAATCGGAAAGAAGTCGTGCGCAAGCGAGAGGACGACTAACAACTGATTTGTTTGCGCCGCTTGGAGAACCAAACAAAAGTTTTGAAGAAGAAAAAGCCAAGTATAGACAGATTACCGCAAGTGTTCAAAATTTATTACGCAATATTAGTAATGAAAATATACCGGAAATAAAAAAAAAAATTTTTGAAGCAAAAAATCAAGCTAATTTAATAAAAAATAACTTTTTCAATGAATTTAACAAAGACAATGACATAAAAAATTCAGATATAACAATACAAATTTTTAATGAAAAATTAGAAAAAATTAAAACAAATTTAATTTTAAATGAACATACTATTGAATTTTCAAAAAATATCGATGAATTTAAAATTGCGGAAATTCCAGCGACTCCATATACAAATATATCATTAGATAATATCAGTTGTCCTGTAAAAATAAAAAAAGAAAAATTAAATTCCTGTACTGATGAAATGTGGAAAGGTCATAGTAATAATGGGTTTTTTGATAGTTTTTTATTTGCGACGTTTGCAACAGATGGAGTGAGTGAAATTTTTATACCAATATTAACTGCAATTGGTAATAAATATAAACCTTTATATGACGCATTTGTAGGTTATCTTAATTTACATAATGAATCAAATAATAATAATTATAGCATTTGCAAACAAAAATATATAAATATTATCTATAATTGTTTACATGAAATAGCTGTACAGTATAAAAATGATAACACTCAGTCATCAACAATAAACTTTTATAACAATACATTATTTGATTGTTTACAAAAATATTCTTTAGAAAAAGAGGAAAACATGAGTACTTCAAATTTTCAATGTTTATTTTTCTTTTTTGAATTGGCTAATTTTCAATTAAGAGGAAGAAAAAACTTTTATAATCACTATACATTGACAAATATAAAAAATATATTAAAAGAAAAAGAACAGGATGATGAGTGCGAATGCATCGCATCTATTGTTTCAAATGATAATTTATCTTTTTTACTTGATAATAATTTTGAAAAAATTGAATTAGAGTATGCTACGGATACCTCTAAATTTATACTTTATAGTATTATAGTTCAAAAAGAAAATAATGTTGCAGCTTTTGGCCAAGCATTATGCAACCTAGCATCAGGTGCAGCAGAATATAACTATTTTTACTATAATAATGGTGATAACATTCCTAAAATAAAAATTGATAACAACACAAAATTAGGGGATAAGTTTCAATTTACTAGTGCTACATTGATATTTACAAAAGTTCTTGAGGTCGATTAATTAATAATAAAAATTAATAATTAATTAATAAATTATTAGAGCAAAAAAAAGATGAGCGCAATGCAAATTAAAGAGGAAACTAGTCCGCCAGACAGTGCCTTTAAGTTTGACGTAATTCACATTCAAAATTATTCAAAAAATATTTCCAAAAAAGACTGTGGTATAATACAAGAAAAAGCAAAAAAGCTTGCACTTGATTGCTGGGCCGGCGACACGGGTTACTATGATTGGATTATAAGAAAATTTGGCACAATTAAAAAAAATACACAAACTATATTCTACGTCTACGATAAAGTAAAAAAAACCCCCTTTAAATTTAAAAAAGAGTATTGTATCGGAATAATAGTAAAAAATAAAAGAAAATTCGCTGCAACCGGAGACGGGGGAATCAAGGTCCCATTGAATTGCAAAGACATTAGTACCTGGACATCAGGCAACGAATTGCTACAACTACGACTCATTGTCAATAACATAGATTGCATTGAGCTCTTCAAAGAAAAAAAAGTGCGCAAAATAACTGTTTGCCAGTGCAATGTCAAGCTCATTGTTCCTTTTTTTCTTGTGAATATGAGCACATTTTTTAAGGACAGCTACTTTGTTGTAAACGCTTACAAAACCAAAAAAAACTATAAATTTTGCGAGCAACTCGGAATGCTGGAGGTTCCTCTGAGGCTTGGGGCATCGACCCCGGTGTCGGTAACTCTGGATCTTGCCGATAGTCATGTACTCATACAATTTCCGGTAGACTCCGAGTATATTAATCTTGGCAAGCGGTCCATTGACTGCGTAAAAAACCTTGTAATGTATCCTGCGATAGAGGAGTTTTTTTTAGAAAATGAAGCATTTTTTAATACCGACACAACCCGATTTTTGCGTAACACGAGCCAGATGTACTTGACAGCCACAAAAAATACAGGTTTTTTGTACATTGTTTATTCAGATTACCTGCTGGACAGACTGTCCGTAAAAAAGCCGGCTGATTTTAATGTGGATTACGAAGTCTTTGCAAATTCACCGAACAGTAAATTTAACGACGTTAACGACCTGGTTAATCAAATGTATAACTACAAAGAAAAAATAGAAATACAGACACAGCCGTCCTTTTTCATTGTAGAAAAAAGCTCAGAAGAAAATTCAATATCCAAAATGTACAAACCTCTATTGGGCTCTTGGGAAAATTTAAAAAAATTTAACACTGCTATTGCAGAAAAACTAAAAAAAATATACAAAAATATATGGAAAGCGTTACATACCACTGCAACTGGCGAAGCCAAGGCCGCGCCGCCGTTGTCGCCGCCTGCTGCGACTGCAACCGTCATATCCAATGCCCCGCCGTTGTCGCCGTCTCCAGCGACGCCCCCATCGCCACCAGTTTCAGTAGCAAAATTTTTTGAACTTGCAGAAAAAAGCTCCACTGCACCCACACCAGCTTCTGCGTCTGTAACGTCTTTGCGGTCTTCGCCGTCTTTGGTGGCTCTACAAACGCATTTGCCGGTTGCCCCAGTGGCGGCTTCGTCGGCGGCTTCGTCGGCGGCCTCAGTGGCGGCTGCTGTTACTACGGCTTCAACAACGGCTTCAACAACGGCTTTGCCGGCTTCTCCGCCTTCGCTGGCTTCAATAGCTACTAGTGTTCCGGCTTTGGCGGCCACCCAACCAGAAACACCTATTGTAACGACCGAGGACTTGATAAACATTTTTTTAAATTCTGAGTTAGTAATTAGTGCAAAAGCATTAAAAGGAGAAATAGAAACTTTGATACGAAATCATGCAAGTGAAATCGAGAATTATGACAATGATAAAAATGTTAAAACTATTACAGAAAACTATGAAAATAATAACACTACAAAAAATAATTCTTTAAAAACCGCTGCTACGGATAAAACAAAAAAAATTATAAAAGTCATAGAAACCGCAGTACAAATTACAGATAAACAAAAAGAACTAACAAAAAAAATAGAAGAAATAAATACAAAAGCAATCACCGATAATATTCAAAATACAGACAAACTCAAATCGTTATCAACAGATTTGAGGATTAATACTGATAATATTGTAAATGAAACTAAAACCAAAAAAGAAAATTTCGAAAATTTGAATTCAAATGTTTTTAACAAATGCCAAAAAAAATGTAAAGATTTAATTGCAAATAATTCATTTAATTCGGTCCTTTACACTAATAATACAAATGTAAAAAAATTTAATGAAATAATACAAGCTCTAGCATTGGCAGTATCAAGAAAAAAAAAATAATAAAAATTAGATATAATTTTAATAAAATAAAAATTTTAATAAAATAAAAATGGCAACAGGCCTTGATATAAAAGAAAATTCGGCTAATGCCGGAGACCCAGTAAAATTTGAAATAATTGAAGTAACTGAATTTGAAAAAATAAGAGAAGACGGGAAAAATATTGTACTAAAAAAAGCCAAAAAACTTGCAAAAGACTGCTGTGACGGCGACGTCGACCACTACGACTGGATCATTAAAAAATTTGGGACAGTGAAAAAAAATACTGACAAAATAATTTACGTTTACGATAAGGTTAAGGACAATAAGGGCGGCAAAAAATTCAAAAAAAACTATGCGCTGGGAATTTTGTTAAAAAAAAAAGCAAAATTTAAGTTGACTGGTGATGGAAAAATACACAAACCCATAATGTGTGGCACCGAGTGCAATGCTACGGGCTTTCCGATCTGGAAAGCGGGAACTGAAATTATCAGTGTAGTCGTAAACGAAAAAGACACTATATTTACGGCTCTAAAAAGTCAGGATTTTATTAAGGTCAAATTGTGCCAAACAAACCACGAACTCACAAAACTTTTTTTTATTTTTTATCTTAGTGCCATGTACAGTGGCGGAACATTTGCGATCAATGCCTATAGGAACAAAGACAATTTTGAATTTCTGACCAAAGGAGGGTGCGCCGAGCTCCGGATATCCCTGCGAAGTGAAAGTAAAGTCCTTCTTCGGCTTGGCGGTACTATAATTGAAACTCCAGTGGACTTCGAGTACCTAAATCTTGGTAAACTAGATCACGGGGATATTTTGATGTACCCGGCCATTGAGAATTTCTACATTGAGAACGACCACCTGGTGACCGGCAATGTCGTGCAATATATGAAAAATCTCAACTGCATCTACACAAAAACTCTCAATGCGTCTGGATTTTTATACACCGTATCGGCAGTTTACCTACAGAGCCTGCTTTTGGGGTTTAAGGGAACTAGTTTTAGTGCTGACTATTTTACTTCATTGGTTGAAAAAAGCACAACGTCCGATACTTTTAGCAGTGCATTTGATAATTACTATAATAAATCTACTAATTTAATTGTGGAGCCGCAGAAGGAAATAATTATCAATGCACCTGGAACTCCTGCGGTTACTAACATTAGCAAACCTTTAGTTGTCCGGGATGCTCCTTTATTTAATGCAATTACTGGAAAAATACAATCTGCATTTAGTACTTTTTATTCTTCATTTACTAATTTATTTAAAACAAGTACACCACCGCC
>Ga0214919_10002954_pt1 | contig 26228 bp, 24 predicted proteins | sample LL1503_MetaG_FD_177994 | JGI IMG/M metagenome (GOLD analysis project Ga0214919, IMG submission 177994) | Freshwater microbial communities from Lake Lanier, Atlanta, Georgia, United States - LL-1503 | ecosystem: Environmental > Aquatic > Freshwater > Lake | place: USA: Georgia | collected...
TTGTGCAATTAGTATAGCGTCCCTCAAAAATTTGCAAATAAATTATTATATTGTTATAGGACTATAAAACAAACCTATAATTTGTTTTATGAATGATGCAGAACCAGTTCTCAAAGCTTCTACATCGGGAGCCGTTCTCACTCTCTCCATTGACCAAGCAACGATTAACACCGAAGACGCTTTACGAATGCAAAATGAGTTTCGAGCTCTACTTCTCGCGCTACCCAAAAATATCCAGACAGTGCATCTGGAAATCTCTGAAGTTCTTGCCATGAGTAGCCGCGGGTTTGAGACATTGCTGCTTATCCATCAAAGTTGCGAAGGCAGGAAAATTTCTCTTACCGTTTCAAAATTAACGCCAATTTTTCACAGGCTATTGTCGAGAATGGGATTCCTTCGACTCTTAAAAATCGAAGACGCTTGATTCGTCGAAATTAATTGACATGCAAAGAATCGCCGAGGCTTGGTAGCCGAACTTCACTTGAAACATTTTGTCGCAAGATTGCTGCGAATTCTTCGCGAGCCTCGACAGCTCCGTGAACGAGCGCAATAGTCTTCGGTGAACCTGGCATGCGCTTGACCCACGACAAAAGATCGTCCGCATCTCCGTGACCAGAGATTCCAGCAATGCGATCAATTTTTGCGTGCACGTCAAGCGCTGCACCATTGATCTCGACACGAGTCGCGCCATGCAACAATCCATGGCCAAGCAATCCATCGAGTTGATGTCCAGTAAACAAGATTCTCGTGTCGGGTTGATCGATCGCCAGTTTGACGTGTCGCAGAATTGGGCCTGCGTCACAAAATCCAGAGCCCGCCATAATCACGCATGCTGTCTTGATTCGATCAATCGATTCTGATTCGCGCCGCGACATCAGCGTATGAAGTTCTGGAAAGTGAAGTGGATTTATTCCGCGCATACACGAATGGTGCAATGACTCTTCTAGCAAATTGGGATGCCGTGCATACAACTCGCTTGCACGAACCGCCATTGCTGAATCGAGATAAACCGGCATCCCCTGCAGAACGCCGTCGCGTGAAGCGCGGGCAAGTAATTGCAGAATTGTCTGTGCGCGCCCAAGTGCGAAAACAGGCGCTAAAACACGCTGGTTTTTCGCTTTTGCTTCTTTCAAAATTTCGACGAGTAATTGATATTGATCAACTTGTGGAAATTTTCTGGCGCCGTTTGTCGATTCCATCACCAATAAATCTGGCGCGTAATCAGACCACTGATGCGGTGCAAGCAGGGGATTCTCCATCGGACCAACATCGCCAGAAAAAAGAACGCGCGCTGGTTCCATCCCATTCGTTCGTTGAACTCGCAATTCGATACTCGCAGCACCAATCACATGAGATGCATGCAAAAATCGCATCTCAACTCCTTCTGCAATCGATTCCCATTCCATGAAAGGAATCGCACGCAGAGCTCTTGCGACTCGTTCCGCATTGCGATGGGTAAACAAAATCGGTGGAGGCTCGCTTCGAATTGGAATTGCAGATGCAAGGTGCTCAGGTGCAAGCACACGAGATGACGGCGAAGTCCCCGCGCGATTTTCCTGAATACGCAATTGTTGCAGGGTGGCAGAACTTGTGAGAACCCGCGGTAGTAATTCTGCAGTTGGCTCTGTCGATAAAACTGGTCCTTGAAAGCCAAGCCCAGGAAGCATTCCTAAACGTCCACAATGATCAATGTGGGCATGCGTGACGAGAACCGCATCGAGTGATGCAAAATCAATTTCTGGCGCCTTTGTATTGCGCATCTCTTGCTCAATGCCACCTTGAAACATTCCAAAGTCGACAAGCAGGTGCGCGTGAGGAGTCGTGACTTCATAGCACGACCCAGTCACTTCTCCAGCCGCTCCATGAATACGAACGCTGACACACGGAACAACTTCATTCATATCAGCGGGTGTACCATTCTTCTCCCATGCTTGTCGCCATAATCATTTGTATTGCCGTGACAAGATTCACGAATCCACCTGCAAATTGCGCTGGACTCGACTCTGCGACAGCGTCGCAAAGTGAACGGCGTTCCGCAATTGATGCATGCGCTGCAGAAGCAAAGCAGAAGCCACTTGACTATTTTCTTGGACGAGTCGAACAACTCAGACTGCACGACTCACGCTCGGACAGTTATGGCGACATCATCGCGGCTTGGAACCCAGCGGAACTCTCCCAACCCACCATCGTCGCAAAATTAGTTGCTCTCTATAAGAATGAAGGAACTTCAGCCGATGCTCGGGTCGTCGCTTTGAGAGCCCTCGCAGCACTCCCTATGGATATACGACCAGCCGATCTGTTGCCGATCGAGCAAGTCACGGTCGAAATCAGCACGATTCCATCGCAAATGGCCTATGACCGCAAAGAATTCTCGGTCTCGCCCGGAAGCCTCGTTCATTTGATTCTTCATAATCCAGACGCTTTAGAACACAATTTCTTGCTCGTCGCGCCAAACGCACTCGCAGAAATCGGACTTGCGGGGGATCGAATGGGGCAGACGCTTGAAGGCAAGGCGAAAGAATTTGTGCCCGATTCCAAGAAAGTTCTCGAGGTTCTTGGTTTAGTCGCCCCTGGAAAATCCAAATCATTCTGGTTTATCGCCCCCTTCAAGCCCGCCACATATCCATATGTTTGCACCTACCCAAGCCACTGGCGAACTATGAATGGGAAAATGAGGGTTGTTGCAAAAGTCATCGCTCCAATTCCTGCGCAAGAGAGTGAAAAGATTAAATAATTCAGCCCCAACCTCGAATTTCAATTTACGACAAGTATGAATTCGACTTATGAAATCGTCGATAAACACCTGATATTCTTCCCAGTCTAAGGAAACAAAATGACATCTGCAAATTCACCACATTCAGCATCAACTTCGAAAGCCACAAAGCCTGCAGTTCACAGCGCAATTGCGCAAGCTCTCATGCAGAAAATCGAAGCCAAGACAGCGATCATCGCCATCGTCGGCTTGGGGTACGTGGGACTTCCTCTCGTCCAAGCAATTCGAGACAGCGGATTCCCCGTAATCGGATTCGATGTCGATCAAAAGAAAATCGATGCCTTGAATAGCGGTAAGCGATACATCTTGCATCTTGGTGATGATTTTTTTAATAACCTCAAAGCTGATAAGCAATTCACACCGACTTCTGATCCAAAAGATCTTGCCAAAGCAGATCTTGTTGTGCTCTGCGTTCCAACTCCACTCGGCCAACATCATGAGCCAGATTTGACTTATGTGTTTGAGAGCACGAAAACCGCTGCAGCGTCTCTGCGCAAGGGTCAACTAGTCGTTCTCGAGTCCACCACATATCCAGGAACAACTCGCGATGAAATGAAACCGATTCTTGATAAGAGCGGGCTGAAATGCGGCGATGAATATTTCCTCGCATACAGCCCAGAGCGTGAAGATCCTGGCAGTGCTGGGCGTAGTGCGCAGCACATTCCAAAGTTAGTCGGTGGTGTTGATGATGTTTCAACCGATCTTGCGATGGCTTTTTATACGCGTGTTGTCAAAGCAGCACATCGCGTTTCCTCGGCTGAAATTGCAGAAAGTGCAAAACTCCTTGAAAATATTTATCGCGCAGTGAATATCGCGCTCGTCAACGAGATGAAGGTTGTGCTGACCGATATGAATATCGATGTGTGGGAAGTCATTGCCGCCGCAAGCACGAAGCCGTTCGGATTTCAAGCGTTTTATCCTGGGCCTGGCCTTGGCGGACATTGCATTCCAATCGATCCATACTATTTGACATGGAAAGCAAAAGAAGTTGGGCGCAATACGCGATTCATCGAACTTGCTGGCGAGGTGAATACATCGATGCCGCACTATGTCATCGAACGAACGCAACATGCACTGAACGAACACTCCAAGTCCATCAAGGGCTCTAAGGTTCTTGTCCTTGGAATTGCCTATAAGAAAAATATTGATGATCCGCGCGAAAGCCCTTCGGCCGAGATTATTGAACTACTCCGGGACCGTGGTGCAGATGTTTCCTATCACGATCCGCATCTTGCGAAGTTCCCAGCGATGAGAAAATATCGCGTTGACCTCTCATCCGTTCCTTTGACTGCCGCCACACTTTCTTCGAGCGATTGCGTACTGATTCTGACCGATCACGATGCTGTGGATTATTCATTGATTGGGCAGCACGCCAAGATCGTTGTCGATACTCGAAATGCAATGGCGAATGTTTCGGCAAATCACATGAAATGCGAGGTCGTCAAGTCATAGGAGTTGCCAGAACTTTCTCGTACGATGGATAAAAATAGCAGATGAAAATAAAAGGCTTAAACTTCTTCAGATTTCAGACCATACGCAAACAATTGACTTCGGTGTTTGTTGCGATTGTTATTGCATTGCTCGCCACAGCACCTGCAATCGCGCAAGAAGCCGCCGCACAAAATGTTTCGCCTCGACAGCCCGCAGTGCGTTCTATGACATCAGCATGGGTGGGATATGCGGCGATGGCTCTCATCTTCGGATTAATTTTGCTCATTAGTCTGCGCGGTTCTGCCCGTGGAGAGCAAAAGTCGTGATTCTCCGCCGTCCTCGGTTGCTCGCTCTCACAATTCTCAATGCTGCCATTCTCGTTGCAATCATTGCGCTCCCGTTGACTCACAAAGCTGAGGGCCAAGATGCTCGTACGACGAGATCGCATGCGACATATTCCATGGCTGGCGGAAATGTTGGGGGCTTTGCAACCGGTGCAATTTATATCGTCGACGAAACGCACGATGAAATGATCAGCCTGATGTGGAATGATAAGTCCAAGGTTTTGACTTCTATTGGCTATCGAAATCTCGCCGCGGATGGTGGCGCTTCAGTGAGACCGCAACCGTGAGTACATTTTTATGAAAGTAAATCGACTCGAATGGAGCTTGGCAACTTCTGCTTGCGTTCTGGGAACAGTTCTGGTGATGCTGTGTCTATTCCAACCGCTTGATCCAAGCGCGCACGCTGGAGAATCAATTGGACCCGCAGCGAATGGAATCGGAGTTATGACGCTTTCGAATGGCGAAGGGCCTGACAACCGTCCAAGCGAATGTGTTTATCTGCTCGACAATCGAAATGAAATGCTCATGATCTATTCGGTTGAAGTAATCAGTGGTAATCGAACTCTTGCGCTGCGTACAGCTGAAAAGTTGCCAAATCTTTTCCGCGCGGCACGGCCTCGCTAACACGATGCGCGCTCGCCCGGTCGAGACTGTCACTGCCATCTCGCGTGCTGCGCGATTCACGAAGCGATCGATTAAAGCGGGCTCGAAGCGTCAAGCGCTGCGCCTCACGCTTTCGATGCTAGATATGACAACTCTCGAGGGTAAGGATTCGACCGAAAAGATCCGCGCGCTTTGCCAGAAAGCTATCTCTCCAAGCGAGTTGTTTTTCAATCCGCCGCTTCCAAGCGCCGCCGCAGTCTGCGTCTATCCCGCGCTTGTCCCGATTGCACGTGAAGCGGTTGCTGGAACGAATATTAAAATCGCATCTGTGGCTACTGGATTTCCCAGTGGACAATATCCCCTCGATGTTCGGCTTGATGATTGTCGTAAGGCAATCGAAGCTGGTGCGGACGAAATAGATATGGTCATTTCGCGAGGACTTTTTCTTGCTGGACGATACGACGATGTTCGGCGTGAAATTCGCGAAACGCGCGCAGCGTGCGCAGGAACATCAAAGTCAATCAGCCGTAATCCGGTGCACCTGAAAATCATTCTCGAAACTGGAGAACTTGGAACGCTTGACTCGATTCGATTCGCGAGCGATCTTGCGATAGATGCAGCAACGAGTGTTTCAGGATTGCCAGATCCGACTGATGGAGAAGTTTTTATCAAGACTTCAACTGGAAAAATCCAGCCCGCGGCCACGATGCCCGTCACGCTGATCATGCTTGAAGCGATTCGTGATCACTTTCTTGCGACAGGTTTGCGAATTGGGATGAAACCGGCAGGGGGGATTCGCACTGCGAAGAGTGCCATCGCATATCTCGTGATGGTGAAGGAGACGCTCGGCGAAGAGTGGTTGACACCATCACTCTTTCGATTCGGCGCATCCACGCTGATCAACGATGTTGTGCGCCAATTGATTCGATTGGATATGCCGCGCGAATCGCCGGTCGCCGGTGCTGTGCGATATGCAGCGTCATACGATCCAACGGAATAAATTTCTGTTGCTTGATTTCGCAGCTCGATTCTTTGTGTTGCAATGGTCTGCTACGGACTGATTTGCCTCCGAAATTCAAATTAATCCGCTGCCCACGTGAGCGAATCAAATTCTCGCTCGAACGTTTTTCAGATCCGTCGCAAATCAGTTTGCGTGCCCAGCCGTTGAAAAATTCTGCCGGGCGAGTTCCGCAGGCGGCCGACGGCACTTGCAATAATATTTCGCAAACCAGATCGTGTCGGTCGCCGAGGACTGTTTGAGCCCGGCGGGATCTTTTCACGGCTGATCACTTATGCATGGACTCAAAAGTGGTTCGTGCAGATTTTGGCAGCGGACTGATTCGCCCCCGGACTCAAACATACTGCGCCTCGCCTACGCAGACTCCGGCTCGGCTTGCAAACTCGCCGGGGTTCAAATCATTCCGCTGCCAACGTGAGCGAATCAAATTCTCGCTCGAACGTTTTTCAGATCAGTCGCGCTTGCGTGCCCAGCCGTTGGAAAGTTCTCTCGGGCGAGTTCCGCAGGCGGCCGACGGCACTTGCAATAAAATTTCACAAACTGGATCGTGTCGGTCGCCGAGGACTGTTTGAGCCCCGAGAGGACTTTTCACGGCTGCCCGCTAATGCAATTCCGCAGCTCTACGGCGTTCCCCATGATGCAAGCAAACTGGTGAGATCAGATCCATCAACAAGTCCACTTAAATCAATATCCGCATTCGAATTCTGCGCGCCCCACGCAGCAAGCAATATGGCAAGATCCAACCCATCAACATCTCCATTCAAATTCAAATCGCCATGCGCACGCTCACATCGATCCGCTTTGCCGTCTAAATCTGTATCCAACAAATGTATTTCCATTCGAGCATCGCCAACAAGAATTTCAGATCGTGCTTCTCGGTAAGCACCAATCGCAGCGTATTCCCCTTGAACAGCGACGGCGAATCCAGCACGAATCGGCCCTTGATTCTCCCATCCAGATCCCGTCCTCACAAAATATTCGTGAGAACCACTGCTCTGCGGAGTTGCCCAAGAGCTGACAAACAATGCATCTCCGTCGATCGCAACACGCGATCCAAATTTTCCACCATTGATTGGTGACGCCGAATAAATTGTCTGAGTGAGTTGCCACTGTGAGCCACTCTGTTCAAATACAAATGCCATGCTTGCACTGAGAGACGATTGAAGTCCCGCGCCTGGCGCACCAACAATCATTTGATTTCCATCGATCGCAACGGACGATCCTGCACGTCCGGCATTTGCGGGGAAACCTGCCAGACGTACTGGATTCTGCCATCCTGTACCTGTTCGCTGGGAAACATAGACAGCTCCAGTTTCCAAGCCTTCCGCACTCGTGACATACGGTGCGCCAATCACAATAATTCCATCTGAAACTGAAACCGACAATCCAAAATTGCCTTGGTTCGTTCCATCAAGAGGCTGAAGGATTTTTACCATTTGCCAAACAGAGTTGATCCGCTCAAAAACATAAGCACGGCCGCGCTGAATGGCTCCACTGTTCACAACGGTCTCTGGAGAACCAACAACAATCACATCGCCCTGCATTGCGACGGATGCGCCAAATCTTCCTGATTCTGTCGGGCTCGAAGAGACCAAAGTTGCTGTCAATTGCCATGGCCCACCCGTTGATGACTTTGCGAAAATCGAAACATCCCCAGCTGCATTGAAACCCTGCACATCACGCGTCTCGCTACCAACCGCAATAAACCCACCATCGACAGCAACTGATCGACCGAAGAGATCCATTGAATTCGGATTTGCATGGTGCAGTGTCGTGACAAATTGCATCGTGCTTCCAACAACAGAAAAAACACTTGCGCTTCCTGCAAAGTTAGCGCCAACATCATCGCCGTATGCGCCAACGACTGCAGTGTGACCATCGGTGTCCACTGCGTATCCATAAAAATTATCTGCGACGATGACCTGCGATGGCAATCCTGCGATCACGCCACCTGGGCAGAGAAATCGAGACGGGTCCGTGCAGATTGAAGAAGAAATCCAATCGCATCGATCAAGCTTTCCGTTTCCATCACAATCACTTGCAGAACCATCTGCCAATTGCATAATGTCTACTCGACCATCTTGATCACAATCTCCAAATGAACCGGGCGGTGCGGAGCAACGAAATCCGCGGATTGCTTGGTTGGTCAAGACGATTGATCCCGCATTATCTCTCCCAGCATCTGAACCGCTCGGCGCAATTCCTGTTGGCGTGTTATCAAAATTGACCAGCGGGTTTGAAAAGTTATCAATTCGCGCTCCTGGGGAGTACGCCATGACGGTTCGGTATTGCGTGCCACTCGATCCATTGAAGCGATGGCCAACTGATTGAGGAAAAAGACCGCCTGTCGTGCAACCACCGCCATCGTTTGGTGCGTGACAACATCCCATGTTGTGACCAAGTTCATGCGCGAATGTTTGACTCGATAAACAGCTCCACGCAGTCACACTGAAACCGATTCCTGAAACAGACGGATCATTCGCAGGCATCAAATATGCAATTCCGCAATACTCGCCATTCGAACGCACCATTGCAACAAGATCTGCGCCAGCCGCATCACGGAGCTGATGGATCTCATCAAGAATTCCGTCACCTGTACTGGCGAGCGTGTTGAGATCGGTTCCAAAATTTACTTCCGTATATGCAATTTCTGTGTCGAAGACCACACGAAGGCGAGGTGCAATGGCGCTATTGGAATACGCAGCGTTCGCACTTGTTTCTGCAAGGTCGACAAGCGCTCCAAGGGGGCCGACTCCGCCAGCTTGTTCACGGGCTGCGGGGGTGGTGATCACCAAGACATCGACTGTTGGAGCATCGACACATCCTCCAGCGATTCCACCTTCAGCTTGACCATGCAAACCATTTTCAAGAAGTTCTTTGGGAGCTTCGACTGCTCCCGCACAATCTTGCATCGCTTCAGGCGGAAGTATTTCAAATTGCAGAGGTTTTCCAGCGACGCCGCGCGCTCCCCAGCGGATTCCAGATCCATCAACAAGAGTTGCGGCAAGAAATCCACTGCGTTCGACAACGATTGCTTGAATCGGTCCATCAACATCATTGCCAGTCAGAACGCACGACCTTCGGCCGACAGAACGCTCAGTCACTTTGGAAGATGTAAAGTCGATCGCTCGAGGCCACTGAGCTTGAAGACCATCCCACCCGGCAGCAACCTGAGGTGCTGAGGTATTCGTTTTCCCTGTCGCCTCCAAGCCCAAAACAAATAGGAGCGCGAAAGGAACAAACATAATTACATTCTAGGTGGGAAATCACGAGGTGCAAATGGTTTCGGCGGGAATTTCAATCTTTCTATAGCAACGCACGCACGCTCGACATCTGCGAGTGCTGCACGAACTCTCCGCCACGGCGCAAAAATTGCATCAAGATCCAATTCTTTTGTGTGTTCAAGCACGCTTGTCGCTGGAATCTTTACACCTGGAGCTGATAACGCTTTTGTCGCATCTTCTAATTCACGAATCATTCGCTCGAGATCAGCGCGAGCTGCCGCCAATCGCAGACCAGCGGGTCTTGCGCGAGGCTCTCCATCTGTCTTCTTCCAAGAACCTGTTCGAGATGTATTGCCGCGTGGTGCACCACGACCACCGCGTGATCCGCCAAATCCACCGCCGCGTGGTCCACCGCTCGAGCGGTCATCACCAGGCCCATCATTGTTGTTGGGATTTCCTTGAGGATAAAATGGACGATTTGGCGGGAGAGGCATAAAGAGCAATCGTAGAGACTCGCACCCAACTGTGGTATGACACTTCCCGTGAGAATGACACAAACAACAATTGCGAAAATTGCAGTTGTTGGTTCTGTCGTCATTTTGGGGGTGAAACTGACGGCGTGGTGGCTGACTCGGTCTGATGCCGTCCTGTCGGATGCCCTCGAATCAATTGTAAATGTCGTTGCAAGCGTCATGACTTTGGGTGCGGTTCAACTTTCTGCGAAGCCACCTGATGAAGATCATCCATACGGTCACGGCCGAGTTGAATTTGTCAGCGCCGCAGTTGAAGGGGGGATGCTCATCGCCGCGGGAGCTTTCATTCTGATTCACTCGGTGGGTTCTCTGATTGATCATTCTCCACCGATTGAAAATGCACCTTGGGGAATTGCGCTTGTCGTCATTGGGGGATTGATCAATCTGGGGCTTGCGTGGATGATGATTTCGATTGGGCGCCGCACAAACTCTGCGGCGTTGCTGGCAGATGGTGTTCATATTCTTTCTGATTCACTGACCACCGCTGCGGTCATCGCGGGTCTGATCATCATTCACTTCGTGGGAATATGGTGGATCGATCCAGCGATTGCATTCATGTTGGGATGTCTGTTGATTTATATGGGTTGGCATGTGGCAAGAGGTTCAGTCAATCGACTGATTGATCGTCAAGATGACGACGACATTGAAAAGCTTCAGACACTTTTGAAAAGTCATTTGCCAAGCGGAGCAAACTCTCCGAAAATTTGCTCGTTTCATAAGGTTCGTTGCCGTCACGATGGAAGCATGCACTGGATTGATATGCACATTCAGTTACCCGGAGAAATGAGCGTGGCGCAGAGCCATGACATTGCAACCGTGCTAGAAGTAGAGGCAATCGCCGCGCTTGGTGGCGCGGGGAATGCAACAGCTCACTGCGAGCCGTGCGAAGATTGTTCGTGCGATCTCAAGCGATCTGCAAGTACGTCATAAGAGCCGCAAAAGAGTGCGACAAATTCTGGGAGGCCACGGGTGAAAAGGCCAATCAGATATCCAAAGATCGTTCCCCGAATCAATGCCCATATTGCATAGAGCGCAACGACTGAGAGTGGCCCATTCTGCCCTCGAGTCATTCGCCATGACTTTGCAATTGCGGGGAAGGCTCCCATGCGACCCGAAGCTGGATCGATGATCGCGATCCCGGCATAAACCAATCGAAATTGAAAATAAATACTAAGAAAAATGAACGGTATCCCAACGATCAGCACCGTCAACATAATCGCGACGATTTCACCTGTCGAATCGCCTTGGCCCATTGCCATCACCACACTGACGATGATTGACACAATGATGGCAACGATAATCCAAATCAAGAGCGGAATAAACCCAGACAGAATAAGCACGATCGAGAAGATCGAAAAATCCCAGGCGCGAAGATATGGCGCAAAGAGATCGGATCGCTTGAGGGACTCGTTTCGAATCGCGCGCAATCCGATGAGTCCGGCTCCGTAGGAAAAAGGAAGAGCAACCAAAAGAAAAATCGCGACGCTGAAAAAAACATTCGAGATCGCCCCACTCATCAAACCAGAAAGTTCTGTGATTGATTGCTCGCCAGAAAGATCAATTCCTTTGGTTGGATCCGCCAAAAGATCCGAAAATGACGCATAAATTGCCATGAACGCTGGAACACCAGTCATGATCGCAGTGATCACTCCAGACCAAATCAGCGCAGCACTCGGTCGAACGAGCACGCCACCAATTCGATCTTGAATTTCACGAAGGAGCGTCGGTGGGTGGGTTGGCAAATTGATTGTTGTATTGATCTGTGAATCCATCTCTATTCAGCAACATGTTGTACGCCAATCCATACATCGTCAATCCGAGTGGATAGCCCAGGCCGATCACAGGAAGACAGCAAGCGAAAAGGGTCGCAAGCATCATGACTCCCATCGTGATGAAAAGTCCTAGAAGTGAAAGTGCGCGACCGCGCGTCATCTTCCACGACATTTCAATGCAAGCAAGTGGGCCACGCGCAGAAATCGATTCATCGACAGCAACAAGCAGCGCAAAGGATGTTCGTAGGACGATCCAATACATCGCAACGAAGCAAATCAAAGTCCAAACACCAGCGCCGAGAAAAGCCACCAAAGAAAAGCTATCGAAATCCTGTTTCTGAACTCCATCTTTGAATACTTCAAAGCCAACCCCAAAGAAGATGATCGCCGCACCGACGGCAAGCGCGAGTATCAAGGGGATCAGAATCAATATGTACACCAACACGCATGTCCCCAAGACTGTTGGAAAACGGCGATACCCACGCAGGATGTCACCAATCATCGGAGTCTGTCCTCGCGCGGCGCGTAAGCCCATCCAAATCAGTCCTGCGAGGAGGGGAAGAAGAACAAAGATCGAATAGATCAATATGAAACATCCAATCCCTCCAGAAATTGCCGCCCATGCCGGCTGGTCTGGATTTTTCTGCTGGCCTAAGAGCAGACCGTTCTGCGCGAGGTTGCTGATTTGTGTTGGAATGTTTGCGACTACATAAATTACGACGCCCGCTGTCAGCATCAGCCAAGACTTTTTGTACATCGCCCAACTCTGACCCCAGACATTTGTGAATGAATATTCCATCGTGTTCTCCAGAATTTATTACTGAACGGTCTTGCTTTGAATCGCCGCAGGCTTGACGGGTTTTTCCAATTTTGCCGCCCAAAGAATGCCTTGTTTCATGTGTTCGCGAAAGAGTGGATCTGCAAATGATTCTTTTGTATGACCCCCTGCGGTGTACCAACATCGCCCAGTTTTCATGTTGCGCCACCACATGCAAGGATGATCTCCATCCATGCCGCCGCCTTCGAATGTCGATTCGTCCAATCGTGCAAGCACATGAATGCCATCAACTTTGCGCGGGTTTCGTTTGAATCGATACCACTCATCGGTGCGTTGCCACTTCTCTGGCAACATTTCGGTTGAAGTGTGCGTGCGATCTTCGACGATCACGGTTGCTTGTTGAATCGCTGGATGTCCAGCGAAATGCGCGCCAATCATTTCGTCATACCAAACCCAATCATGCTCGGTATCACTTGCCGCGTGGATGCCCGCAAAGCCGCCGCCAGATTCAACAAATTCTTGGAAGGCTGTCTGTTGTCCATCGTTCAACACATCGCCTGTGGTTGAAAGAAAAATAACCGCTCGATATTTCGCGAGGTTGTCCTTTGTAAAAAGTGTGCTGTCTTCGGTTTGATCGATATCAGCATCCTGGGCCATAACTTCGCGCACACATTTGATTCCATCTGGAATTGAATCGTGATGAAATGATGCGGTCTTTGTGAACACCAAGATTCGTGGCTTCGCCGCAGTGTCATCCTCTCGCAAAGCAACAACTGAAATCCCCGTAAGAACGCAAAGAGAAAATGCGACTCGCAACATGCTTGCAAGTATCCCACGAATGACCGAGGGCGACAAACGAAAGGATTATGAACCAGTGACTGGTGGGTTTGCGATGGGTGGGACCACCTGCGTTTGATTTGATGCGCCAGCTGGCTTGACTCTGGGCGCTCCACTAGCTTTTGTTGGGTCTTGATCCTTCGGATTCGTCACTTCCGAGGGCAAACGAGCAACGATCTCTTCCGCTGTTGGCTCGCGTAGCAAAACTTGATCGCCTTCTTCGAGCCCTGTCATAACTTCGATATCCATTTCGCTTGATCGGCCAAGCGTGACTTGGCGCTGACTGAAGCCTTCGCTGTCTGGCACATAAACAAAGCTTGCGATGCCTTGTCGAAAAACCGCTTGGACTGGAATACTCAGCACATCAGTTGCACGGCCAAGAAGAATCGACGCCTTGCATCGCATACTGGGCTTGAGTGCAAGTGACTCGACATTATCCAAGAGCACGCGCACTTTGTAATCGCGGCGATTTGGATCACGCCAACCACCACTCTCTGCGAGCACGCTGACATTCATAACAGTCCCGCGAATTGGAACGGTTGGATTTGCATCACTGAAAATAGTCACTTCCTGATCTGGCTTAATCCTGCCAGAGAGCGCTTCGCTCACTTTTAAGTATGCAACCATCTGCGAAACATCTGGGATGATCATCACTAATTCATTTGGCTTCAACTCTGTTCCAATTGCGGGAGGCGGTGCATCACCACCACGACCCCAACCACCAGATTCCAAACTGCTTGCATAGACAACGAGTCCATCGGTGGGAGAAATGATTGTGGTGTTTTCAAGTTGTCGTTGACCTTGGGTCAATCGCTCAAGCGCTGTCTTTGATTTGAATTGCGAACTCTCTAAATCGGATTGCGCTTTGACAATCTCTGAATTCTTCTTTTGTTCTGTTCGCTTCAGTCCAGCAATCGCTTGATCGAGATCTGATTGCTTTTTCGCTTCGTCTTGAGGGCGTTGGAATTTTTCATAAACCTCAATATCCAGAGTTGATTGCTTCACTTTTGCATCTGCTTGTATGAGGGCGATACGATCCTTCTCGTACTCGTCGCGGCTGATGAATCCTTTCGCAACCAGAGATTCAGATTCGCCAAATCGTTTGCGTTGGCGATCCGCATCGATTGTTGTCGCTTCAATCGCAGTGGACAATTGCTGGCGCTTTGAGACAAGCTCTCCTTTCATCCATCCTTCGAGCGCCAACTGTCCCAACTTCACCAGAAGTTCCGCTTTCTCGATTTCACTGTCTTTTTCATTCTGTTTGATTGCAAGTGCTTGCTCATTTGCGACAGCTTCTGCCTGCGCGGTCTTCAGCTTGTCTTGCATGTCCTTAATCTTGTCGGTGGATTCTTCGCTGGCAAACTTCACCAAGACATCGCCCTTCTGAACACGTCGGCCTTCTGCAACGAGTTCAGTGATCACCGAACGCCCTTCGAGCAAATTGCGCACTTCAACTTGCCGAAGCGCTGCGAGTTCTCCCGAGACGGGAATGATCATGTCAAAATCCATTCGATCCACCGTGTGCAATTCAAGACCTTTAAAATTTCCGCTGGCAACTTCTGTTGCGCGTCGGCTTGACTTTGGGATCAACATCCAAGTTACGAGTGCTGCGATCACGACCGCCAACGAAATGAAGATCAACCGTCGACTCTGTCGCGCCTTCGTTGGATTCTTCACTGCAACGTCCAAAGAACCATCGCCGTTGGCAGCTTGGCCAACAGATCCTTCTGGAGGTTGTTCGATCTCGTTGGACATATGCGAAAGCCTATAGGTTCAGACCGATGGAATCCCTACTGGTTCTGCAAGAATTCCAGATCCGCGTCTATATCGGACCTCCATGCCATCTGGAGCGATAATTTCGCCATCATCGGAGACTCGCAATTGGCCGGTTTGCCGCAAATATTCCAAGATTGCGATCTGAACCTCGCGAAGCGCGCGAGCTTTATCATTTTCCGCTGTGTTGAGTGCATCGACTGCGTCAGTGCGATCGCGGGGCGTCGCACGATCTGGCGCAGCATCAATACTGCCCTGACGATTGCGGGCGATATCGATATTTTTATCCTGCAATGAGAGGGTGTAAAGCGCGCGATCGATACGTCTGATTGCTTGTCGAACCTCGACAGCAGCATTGTTTTTTGCATAGACATATCGCCGATCATTCTGTTCGAGAATGACTTGTGCTTTGCGAACATTCACTTCTTCGATCGTGCGATCGAGTGGAAGATCGATTGCGATTCCAATTGTGTAATTGCCGAAAGAATCGTCGAGCTGAATACCGTTGAAAAAATCTGGGTTCTTTAACAGTGACGCTGTTGCAAAGATGTCGGCACCTGCAAGAACCGAATTGCGCGCGTTGTCGACTTGACGCCGAGCATCAGCGACCAAGTCGCGCGTATTCTGCAAATCGAGGCGCCACTCAAATGCATTGGCAATCGATCGTTCATTGTTGATAATCGGCGGATCGAGATCGAGCATTTCGGTATCGATGACGACCGGCGCGTCGGTCTGATAGCCGATGCGCAATTTGAAACGATCAATAGCCAACCTATATGTTTCTTCGAGTGATGAAAGTCGATCGATCACAAAGAGAGCGCGCTGCTTTGCTAAATCGGCTTGAAACGAAACTTGCCGACCACTGGCGACCAATGCATCTTCGCGCTCAACAATTGATCGAAGCCCTTCGATTTGCTTTCGTGTGTTCGAGATGACTTGTTGCTCAACCACCAATTCGTGAAAATCACTAAAAATTGCGACATAAAAGCGGCGACGGAAGTCTTCGAATGCGCGAGCGCCATAGACCATATTTCGCTTGGCTTGAATCAAATCTTCTTGTGCAACCAATCCAGCGCCACGAAGTAGGGGAATGTTTAACGCAAGGGCGACATCCAAAGAACTTGCTTGGCCAGTATCGACCGCGTTGGTGAGCTGCTTCGAGGCCTGAGCAAGAATGTCTGCGCTGACTTGGCCACCATAAGGGAGCTTTTGACTCACCCCAAGATCGTTCACCAACTGAAGAGCTGTCGATTGAGTTCCGTTGAGTGAAACGCTTTGAAATTGAGGAGATACTTTATCAAAAAAGCGCGGACTCCAAATATGCTGCTGAATGAGTAAGTCCAGAGCAAGTAATAAATATGTCTCTTCGGCAACGCGATATTCCAAACTCTTGCTGATTGCAAATTGCACGCTTTTTGCGAGATTGAGATGCTCCGCGTTTGTTGGTGGTGAATATGCCTTGGTCACATCTGAGATGACCTTGTTGACATCAAGGACAGCGCGAGGACGAGCCTGATACTTCAGATCCTCCGGCTTTGGATTCACGGTCGGTGGCTCATTCAGCCCTGGGTAATCAGGTGTGAAGTTCTGACCTTGATAATGCGATTCGGATTTACTTATCGTTGGAACGCTTGATGGTTCGCCAATGGATTCACTTGTTGTGCGCAGACGATCTTCGGCATTGCCATCGATGACATGAAATTCCTGCTCCTGGCAGGCGATCGGAATGACCGCCAGCAGTGCAAAAATTGTGGAGGCCAGGATTGAATTAATGTGGCGAGACATGGCGAAGTCGAAGAGTACGCTGAGGAGCCCTTGGATATTTAACATGGAGAAAACAAGATCAGGGTTGAAATGTTGATTCGGCATTTGTCTGCGATATGTTGCAGATGACGCGCCATGCTTCCAAATTTATTTTCGGCGAAGTTTGATGTCTTTTTACGTTTTTTTAATCGATTTTAGGCGAAAATGATTAAAAAGAACTCTAATTTATGTCGACAATTGGCAAGAGTGAATGCATTTTAAAGAAGTTTGGCTATATATTGACCACAAACGATGTAAAATCGTTTAAATTCGCCTATCTTCGTCGAAAATATATCGGTATTAATAAAAGCTATTAAAAAAGCTCAAGGCCCCGCTACTGCAGGGCCTTGAGCCGTAATCCCCAATCCATTTGGTGCCGTCACGCGCACCGTGTTCCATTTCCTTCCCATCAATCCCGTTCCACCCTCCAAATCCTTTTCCTATCCTCCTAAATGTCCATTTTCCTATCCTCCAACCCTTACTTCCCAATCTCCGAATGGTGGGGCTCCGAGAAAACTCGCCCAGCCCATTCATTCGTCAGAACCGGCTCCGAACTGCTCGCCTAGCCGGCTCTCTCCCAACGAGTTCGAGAATGTCAGGGGGTTTCCCCGTTCCCTTAATGCGGTCGGATGTAAGCGCTTGGCGCAATCTCGTCTGCTGAACGGGGCGCCTCTTGGATTCTCTAACACAATGAATGTCAATTACAAAGCGGCGCGGTGCAAGTGAAAGCACACATTTTTTAAAAATGGCCTTTCTGGAGTAAAAAAGTCGCTTTTGAAGCAAAGCGGATGGGATCAAACATGCATGGACTCAAAAGTGGTTCGTGCAGATTTTGGCTGCGGACTGATTTGCCTTCGGGCACAAACATGCTGCGCGCTGAAATCCAGCGCGCCCTCATGCGCGCGCCAAGACAACTGCGCAGACTTGCTCGGCTTGCAAACTCGCCGGGGTTCAAATCATTCCGCTGCCCACGTGAACGAATCAAATTCTCGCTCGAACGTTTTTCAGATCATTCCGCTGCCCACGTTGGCGAATCAAATTCTCGCTCGAACGTTTTTCAGATCCCTCGTGCTTCTGTGTGCGTGCCCAGCCGCTGGAAAGTTCTCTCGGGCGAGTTCCGCAGGCGGCCGACGGCACTTGCAATAAAATTTCGCAAATCGGATCTTGTCGGTCGCCGAGGACTGTCTGAGCCCCGAGAGGACTTTTCACGGCTGCCCACTCATGCATTTCAGTGGCTGTATCCGTGGCTGTATCCGTGGCTGTATCAGTCGTTGATTCTCGCGTCAACGCGCAATCAAATCGGACATCACAATCCAACCGTATGCCAAACCGTCTTCACTTCGGTCACGGCTTGAAACGCGCTTGGACTAGACCAAGCCAAATCTTCCAAGAATTTCGCTTGCGGATCAACAAGCCTTACCCTCTTCATATTTTCGGCAACCCCCAACTGCAGAATCTTCGCCATTTCAGGCTCAACACTCGCAACAACTGCGTCAACATCGCGGTGCGCGGCAACAACTGGAACCAATTCCTCACGCAATCCAGTCAACACATTCAGAACGCCAGGGGGAATATCCGCGCTTGGCGCACATTCTGCGACGATCAACGCGGGAATTGGTTCAACCGAACTCGGCATTGCGATCACCGAACATCCGCACGCAATCGCGGGCAACGTCAAGGTCAAAAATCCAATCAGCGGAAATTCTTCTGGCGCAAATACTGCAACAACTCCAGTCGCTTCGATCTGCGAGAAGCAGTGGAATGGTCCAGCGACTGCATTGCGACCACCAACCACACTCTCCAATTTATCACACCATCCTGCGAAGGAAAGAGTTCGATCAATCGCGACTTCAACCTCGGTGCGAGCTTTACTTTTTCCAACTCGTCCACTCATCCGCACAACTTCGATTAATTCTTCTCGGCGACCATCAAGCAACTCCGCCAATCGATAGATGATCTGTCCACGCAAATATCCGCTTGATGCAGCCCACTTTTCCTGCGCTGCTCGCGCGGCTTCGACTGCATCTCGCAAATCTTTTCGAGATGCTTGGGCGGCATATGCCAATGCTTTCCCGCCAGATCGATCGGTCAAATCTTTCACTGGTGCGACGCGTCCAGATTCGCTGCGCGGAAATGCGCCGCCTATAAAAAGTTTCCAAGTCTTTGTGATTTCAGATCTTTCTGTCATCGTATTTCTCCAAGTTTGATTTCAAGCAATTTCATGCGCAGTACGCAGACAATCCCGAGCGGCCGCCTTCACGACCAAATCCAGATTCGCGATATCCACCAAATGGTGCAGCGGGATCGAATTGATTGAATGTGTTGCACCAAATCACGCCGGATTTAATTTGTCGAGCGACCTCATAGGCCTTCGAGCCGCGACTTGTCCAAATGCCAGCGCTCAATCCATACATCGTGTTGTTTGCACGTGAGACGGCTTCGTCTGGCGTTCGAAACGTCATAACCGCAAGAACTGGACCAAATATTTCTTCGCGAGCAATTGTGTGTGCAGGCTGAACTTCGGTGAAGAAACACGGCTTGCACCAAAATCCTTTTGATGGCAATGCGACATCTGAAACATCGTGTCGCTGCGCTCCTTCTGCTACGCCGAGCTTGATAAAGCTTTCAATACGATCAAGTTGCCCGCGACTGTTGATCGCGCCAATATCCGTGTTCTTGTCGAGTGGGTCACCCACTCGCAAACTTCGCATTCGCAAACGAAGTTTTTCGATCACTTCATCCGCGACAGATTCTTCAACAAGCAGTCGACTTCCCGCACAGCAAACCTGACCTTGATTGGCCCAGATCGACGAGACAATTCCTTCGACAGCTTGGTCGATCGCTGCATCTGCAAAAATAATATTTGGACTTTTTCCGCCTAATTCCAGTGTTAATCGTTTCTTTGTGCCTGCAACAGTCGAAGCGATCGCACGTCCGACATCGGTCGATCCCGTGAATGCGATCTTGTCGACATCGCCATGAGCAACAAGTTCTCGCCCTGTCTCTCCTGCACCGGTGATGATGTTGACGACGCCTGGCGGCAAATCAATTTCTTGCAAGATCTCGGCGAGGCGCAAAGCTGTCAATGATGTCGTTTCAGCTGGCTTGAGCACAACGGTGTTTCCACAAGCAAGCGCCGGTGCAATTTTCCACGCAGCCATCATCAAAGGAAAATTCCACGGAATGATCTGTCCACAAACTCCGATTGGCTCCGGCGCACTTCCGTTGGCAGTGGGACATGCCCACCGCAATTTATCGCACCATCCAGCGTGATGAAAAAAATGTGCGGCGGCTTGCGGAACATCTTCATCGCGTGATTCACGAATCGGTTTTCCGTTGTCCATCGTTTCAAGCACAGCAAGTTCGCGCGCCCTTTCTTGAATGCGGCGCGCAATGCGATACAAATACTTGGCGCGTTCAAGCGCTGGTACGCGACGCCAATTCTTCAGCGCCTTGCGCGCTGCAACGACTGCAAGATTGACATCCGCCGCATCAGCCTCGGAGATTCGCGATAAAGAAGATTCGTTCGCGGGATTGATCGTCTCAATCGATCTGCCAGAGCGGGGCTCTCGAAATGCGCCATCGATAAAAAGTCCATATTGAGATTTGATTTCCACCTTTGTCGACTCTGGTGCGGGCGCATAATCCCAATTTGTGCTCGGCGTCGTCATCTCTCTAGTATCCCATGCCAATCAAACACATGCTTGATGAAAAGGATTACAAATGGAGCCTCTCTCAATCAACATCCTTGTCTCGCTCGCAGTAATTCTTATTCAAGGTTCTCCGCAAGCGCGTCTCAGTGTGCTTCCTGCGGTTGGCAAGTGCGTACGACTTGGAACTTTCGGCAGTGGACCTGCTGCCGAACCAACGCAAGTCGGAGAATTCTGGAAGTGCGGACGTTGCGAAATCGAAGCACCCCTGCCAATTGGATATCCCGCACCAACTCCGCCAGGCGCAATCGAATTGAAGTCATATCCCTCGGTTCGCCGTGCCGAAATTTCTTCGACTGGCAGCACTGCAATGGGAATGTTTGCATCATTCTGGCCGCTTTTCAATCACATCAAGTCGCGCGAAATTGCGATGACCAGTCCGGTTGAAATGGATTATCGGGGAATGATGGAACCGAATTCAAATCAACTCAACGAAAAAAATGGTTCGTGGACAATGTCATTTCTATATCGCGAAAGTGATATGGGGCCAACAGGCAAAGACGGCACGATCACCGTTGTGGACACAACTCCGATCACAGTTCTCTCCGTGGGATTGAAGGGGGCGTATGGATTAAAGAAAACCAACGAGGGTTTAAAACTTCTCAACGAATGGATTGCGACACATCCCGCATGGCGCGCGGTTGGCGATCCAAGAGCGTTCTCATATAACGGCCCCGCAGTTCGAAATGGAGACAAGTGGAGCGAAGTCCAACTGCCAATCGAACTCAAGTCTGATGTACGCTCAAGCAATGGATCTAAAAGTACTAGTGATTGATATTGGCGGAACGAATGTCAAAATCCGAGTTGATGCCGACCCAGAGAAGAGATCGTTTCCTTCCGGGACCTCGCTGACTCCACAACAAATGGTTGAAGGGGTGTTGAAGTTAACGCAAGGTTGGACATTCGACGCAGTCTCGATTGGATTGCCAGCGCCAATCAGCAAGAACCAACCAACGCATGATCCAGCGAATCTCGGCAAGGGATGGGTCGACTTTGATTATGACAATGGATTTGCGAAGAAGGTGAAGTTGGTCAATGACGCTGCGATGCAAGCGGTCGGTTCGTACGAAGGTGGCCGCATGCTCTTCTTAGGCTTAGGCACTGGTCTGGGATCGTGTCTGATTGCTGACCACGTGATTATCCCAATGGAACTTGCGCACATGCCTTATCGCAAGGGGAAAAGTTTCGAAGACGCTGTTGGTGTAAAGGCGTTGAAGAAGCACGGAAAAAAACGTTGGGAGAAGGAAGTTCATGAAGTGATTGAGATCATTTCGGCTGGACTTCTTCCTGATTATGTCGTTCTTGGTGGCGGAAATGCTGTGCGCTTGAAAGACATTCCTGAGAATTGCAGGCTTGGTGATAATGCGAATGCATTCACTGGTGGATTCCGGCTGTGGGCTCCCGAGTGGGCGAAGTCTGTTGCGGTTTATCACAAATAATTCGAAATCGAAAAATTCATTTGTGAGAAAGCAGTCCACCTATTGGTTTGATTGCTTGGCGTGAAGCCCACACAATCAGCGCAATACCGCCGGCAATCATTGCGAGCGAGAGCAACATTGGAAGCGTCAACGAACCGATCATGAACACGCCATCATCGATTTGTCGAAACTGTTCACTTGTCATTCGGGCCGCGCCATATGTCACCAGGAAAACTCCCGCAATGACACCTGGGTGCCGAGGGTTTAACCAGACGATCACCATCACAAGAAGCAAGATTGGCCCGTCTGTGAAAGCTTGAATAAAGTTGCTGGGGTAATACGCGGTCAACAGTGGTTCAAGTTTTGTAAGAACATCTGTGCGGTGCAAATATGCGGCGCGATAGACCGCCTCGGGCAGTGGTTCTGCAGGATTCACGAGAGATTGAAGTGGAGCGAGTTTCGCAACGGGAAAATTGGACTCGAAAATTTCGGCTGGATACTTCACAGCCCACCAAGGCGGATTCGCCTGCATTGATTCTGGAAGTGGCTTGCCCCACAGTTCGCCATTAACCCAATTCGCCAAGCGACCAAAACACAAACCAAATGGAGCGGCGAATGCGACGCAATCAAAAAGATGAAGAATTGGAAGTCGAACGCGACGCGCGAAGAGCACGCTTGCAATCATCGAACCGATAATACCGCCGTGACTGGACATTCCGCCTTTGTGAATGTCGAGCAATCCCCACCAAGGTAGCGAAGAGTGAAATGTGATCAAGAGATGCGGTTCATAGAAAACAACGTGCCCAACGCGACCACCGATGACGACTCCCATAATCAAATAGGTCATCAAATCACTCACTTGCAACATCGTCAAACCAATTCGCTCGCGTCGAGCAAGCTCGCGCAAGAGCAACCAACCAAGAAAAAATCCTGCGGCATAGGAAATTCCATACCAGCGGATTCCAAAGCCGGACGAGATCTCTATGGCGAATGGATCGAGCGTGTGAACAATAACTGCGAGCATCCGCATAGCATCCCCGACTTGTGATGGATGCGCCACCCACCCATGGAAGTCTCAGCGAATTCGCTCGACCCGAGCGGCCGGGTGATTTGACGCCTTTCTTGAAATTGCTGATCCAGGGCAAGTCACTGACATTCGACGAATCGCGCGCAGCATTTGGTGAAATCATGACTGGTTCTGCTCATCATGCAGAAATGGGCGCCTTCTTGGCGCTCCTCGCGCGGCGTTTACCAACCGTCGATGAACTTGCTGGCGCCGCAACCGTGATGCGCAAACACGCTTCAACGTTTTCAACTTCGATCGACACCGCAAAGATTCTCGATACTGCGGGGACTGGTGGAGCACCAAAGACATTTAATGTCAGCACGCTTGCAGCAATTGTTGCGGCATCAGCCGGCGCGTTCGTTGCGAAACATGGAAATCGATCGCGCACTGGTCGAGGATCGGCCGAGGTCTTGGATGCACTTGGCGTGAAAGTTGATGCGACTGGATTGATTCAGCGACGATGCCTAGAAGAAGCACATATTGCATTTTGTTTTGCGCCAAATCATCACCCAGCTGCAAGGCATGCAATGCCTGTTCGAAAGGCGCTTGGATTTCCGACTATTTTTAATTTACTTGGACCGCTGACAAATCCCGTGAATGCTCGCAGACAAGCGATCGGTGTTTATGACCGTTCTTTTGTTCCGCTTATCGCAGAGGTGCTGCGAGAACTTGGCGCGGTGCGTGCGGTGGTCTATCACGGAATGGATGGATTGGATGAAATGACAACGGGCGCAGCGACATTGGTCGCAGAAGTGAAGCATGATGCGCAAGGTGGATCTGTGCGGGTTTATGAAACAACACCGGAACTCTTGGGAATCACACGAGTGAATCCTCTTTCGATTGCGCCAGAAAATCTCGATGCGGCAACAAAACTTTTCACGGATGTCCTAGAAAATCGGGCTCCGCACGCCGCACGAGATATGACCCTCATGAATGCAGCGGCAGCCTTACTTGCCGCGGGAATTGTGGATGATTTGCGTGGGGGAATTGCAGTCGCACAATCTGTCTTGATCTCTGGCGCGGCACGCGAAACTCTTATCAACCTTGTCCGAATTTCTGGTGAGAGCGTTGAGTAATTTTTGTATCTTTTAAAGTTCACTATGACAACTACATCTGAAACTATTCATATGACATCCCAAGAATGGATTGATCTGGGAATGAAGTACGGGGCGCCGGTTCTCTGGTCGTGCGTCATAATCATCGTCGCTTTTTTTGCTGCAAGTTGGGTCCGGCGCTTGGTCGTGAACGCTTGCGAGAGAGCGGAAATCGAACCGACTCTCGCTCGCTTCTTTGCGAAATTGACACGTTGGGCGATCTTGTTGATTGCTGGAACATTTGTGTTGAATAAATTTGGATTCGAAACCGCAAGTTTCTCGGTGTTGATCGGTGCTGTTGGATTAGCGGTCAGTCTTGCATTCCAAGGAACACTTTCCAACTTTGCCTCTGGAATCATGTTGATGATCTTCCGTCCATATAAGATTGGCGATTCAATTATTGCAGCGGGACAAACTGGAACGGTCTATGAAATTGATTTGTTTTCAACGACGTTAGACACGGTCGACAACAAACGAATATTCATTCCAAACACAGCAATCTTTGGTGCGGTCATCACGAATATCAGTTTCCATGAAAGACGGCGAGTGGATGTGGTGGTTGTTTTGCACCACGGCGCGAGTATCGACAAGACGCGTGCGGCACTCACCGAAGCAGCGATGCGCGTCCCTGGATGTCTGCCAGAAAAACCAGAGATTGTTCTTGTGGAAATGAACGCTGCTGGAATCTCTTGGCAAGTTCAGGTGTGGTGCCAGTCAGGAGATTTTCTCGCGGTTCGTCAAGCGGCGATTCGAGAGGTCAAGGTTGCGCTTGATGCCGCTGAAATTGGATTTGCTGTGACGCCATCTGTTGACGTAAAACGATGAGTTGATTGACTTTTAAGGGCCAACCCAAAGTCCATTGACTTGGCGGTATCGCGGTGTGCGTGCAATATTAAGCCCGGCGTTATCGCGATTCCAAATTACAACGCCAGCGTTATTTACTTCAAATATTCGACCACTATTCATCAGCGTGATCAATGTCGTGTTGTCGAGAGTTCGAAAGGCTCCACACTGAACGGCTCCGCCATACATCTGATTTGGTGATCCATATGTCCAAGTGGGGGCGCTTGGACCAAATGCAAGCGTGGGGTCAATCAGATAATTCCCAGACGATTCGCGCGGTGGAATGATTTCCATCACTGTGGAATAATCATTTGCGGTTCCAGTGCGATCGCCATTGCAGAAGGCCATAATGTTGCCAGCTCCAGGAAGTCCTGTATCGATCCACGTTGCGCTGTGAACGACAAAGAAAGTTTGATTCGCCGTTGTGCCGCGATCATAATTTGCGGGATTCCCCCAGCGAAACAAGAGGTCTCCGCCACGCCCTCTTACGCCACCGGTGTGCGTTGCTGCTTCTGCGGTCGTCGTCGAATGATCGATCACCCAAAGTTCACTCAGCGTGCGAGAACTGACAACGATCTGATCCAGTGTTGGGTTGTAATCAATGGAATTCATATGAATCCAATCACCAGTTCCCTGTGCGCCGACTGATCCCGCATTTATATTTACAAGTTCAGGCTTCGTACTCACGACGGCATAATTTGGAAACGCCGCATTCGTATGTTGCACAAGATGATTCCAAAGATTCCAACGCCACACAATGTTGTAAGTGCTATATCCGGTTGGTTGTATTTCAAGAATTGATTCGGACCACATTGCCGACGTGAGATTCACGCGACCCATCGCAGTTCCTTCGGTCTGTGTGTGGCCCTCCCACACAATGCAAAGAATGTTTCCGTTTGGCATCAGACGAATGTCGTGGTGCTGTCCATATTCAGCATTGGCAACAATGAGATCGTTGACAATTATTCCTGCAGCATTAAAAACCTGAATGCGGCCGCCGCGAGCAGCTCCGTTATAAATCCCCGCCGAATAAATAGTCGGGCGAACAAGCGTTCCATCGCCTCGCAGATATGCGACACTCGCACCACCAGCAGCACCAACCCAAGTCTTCGCTACAAGACCGGCTGAGTCATACGCCGTTGTTGTCGTCGTGCTTGTCGAAGTAACAAGCAACCATTCGGGAGCCGGGGCAGGGCATGGTCCCCAAC
>Ga0214919_10002957_pt1 | contig 26217 bp, 26 predicted proteins | sample LL1503_MetaG_FD_177994 | JGI IMG/M metagenome (GOLD analysis project Ga0214919, IMG submission 177994) | Freshwater microbial communities from Lake Lanier, Atlanta, Georgia, United States - LL-1503 | ecosystem: Environmental > Aquatic > Freshwater > Lake | place: USA: Georgia | collected...
TTTCAGGTGCGCAATCTATGCGGGGCTATATGCGAGGCGCATTCATAGCGGGAGTCATGGGTGCTCATTTGCGCCGATTGGGCTATTCCTCGCGTGCACACACCAACGCAGAATCAGATGTCTTGCATATTCCTGCAACTTTGTTGGCCGGTCTTGGTGAGCTCTCTCGCATCGGCGAATTGGTTTTAAACCCATTCATTGGACCTCGATCAAAGAGTGTTTTACTGACCACTGATTTGTATTTGGCATTTGACCAGCCAATCGATTTTGGTTTGCAATCGGTCTGCAACATGTGTATGAAGTGCGCACGCGAATGCCCATGCAATGCCATTCCTTTTGGTCCCAAGGTCATGTTCAATGGTTATGAAATATGGAAACCCGATGTTGAAAAATGTGGCAAGTACCGATTAACCAACATGAAGGGTTCGGCTTGTGGGCGGTGTATGAAAACCTGTCCTTACAACAGGGAAGACTTGGTTGAATCGTCTCGTCTTTTGGAGCTTTCAATTCGAGTTCCAAGTGCTCGGCGAGCACTCATTGATTTTGACGATCAAATTGGCGCAGGCATGCGCAATCCCGTTAAGCGATGGTGGTTGGATTTGGAAATCATCAACGGCGTGTGCGTTACGCCTGTCGGCGTGAACGAGCGTGATTTAGATTTAGATCGAACCCATAAACTCGCTCAAACTCAAAAGTTGGCATTTTTCCCGCCCAACTTGCAACCGCCAATGGGTACCAACGCTTCAAGCACCGTGCCGCTTGATCGTGAAGCTGGACTTACAGCGTATGCCAGTGCCGAAAAACCCAGTCAAGCCAAAAAACGGCAAAAATAATGACAGAAAGAAAACTCAATTTTTTTCAGCGTTAGGATTCGCATTAACTACCTGAGTTTGTCATGTCTATTGATTACAAAATTGCACCGTCTCAACTGGCAAGCGAATACATCGAACTGCGCGGCCAGACCCGAGAGAACTCGATCACCGTGGACACCCTCCGTTCTTATGGCATCACAGCCGAGTCTTGGGCAAAAGACATCGAATCTGGGCAAATTCGAGGCTACATCGCGTTGTCTGGTGCGCACATGGTTGGGTATTGCTTCGGCGACTTGAAAACCGGAGAAATTCTTGTCTTGTCTGTTCTGCCATCCCATGAGTGCCAAGGTATCGGGCAGCGACTGCTGGCCCTGATTGTCAAGGTGCTCAAAGACTGTGGGTACATTCGGCTATTCTTGGGTTGCTCGCCCGATCCCAAGGTCCGTTCATATGGCTTTTACCGACACCTCGGCTGGCAAAGTACAGGTGCGCTCGACACGCACGGTGACGAGATTCTGGAGTTCGCGTGTAGATGATGATGCACTCGGTACTGTCACAGAGCACGCGAAAAAGGTAGACCCTAGCCTTGGGGCTAGAACCAGTTACTGCAATTGATGCAGCAGAGGGATGACGACAACCTTAAAAACCTCTAAGCTTGCAGATCGATCACTGGCGAATCAATTAAATCTTTTAAGGTGAAATTTCTATGCCTATAGTGGACTCCGTAAAGCCTAATCTTGCAGCGCAGATGCTTCTTTTATCCGCATTGGTTTTCTGCTCTACAACATGCAAAGCAGAAGTTATCTCTTTTAAATTAGAAGCAAATCCCAGCTTCAAAACTCAAGCGAACATTCAACCTGGTAAATTTTCTGAGGTTTGCGGAAAATTAAAAAAAGGAAATTTAATACGTTGGCAATTTGATTCATCTGCGCCGTTGGAGTTCAATATTCATTACCATGAAGGTAAGAATGTCATTTTTCCATACAAGATGTCCGCCATAAAATCTGGTGAGGAAGAATTGTTGATTTCCCTGGATCAAGATTACTGCTGGATGTGGACGAACAAGTCAAAAGAAGAAGTTAAATTGGAAATGAGCTTAAGGCATGGGCAAGCTAAGTAAGATGCCCCTTTAAATACTGGTAAAATACAAGGCATATGAGCCAATTGGTCAAAGTTTTCCTGATTATTTGCATGGGCTGGCAGTCGCTGGCCTTTGCAGGAGTTGGTGCGCTTGTGGCCCATGCCAATGAAGAACAGCACGCTTTACTTCACTTTCAAGGTGTTGCCCATCACCATGATGATCACGCTGAAGATTTTCACGAGGATGACTCTGTAGCATCGACCTTGCATGCTCTGTCCGATGCAAGTCAGTTTTCTCCAGCCTTGCCTTCTCCCCAAGCTTGTTGCCCAGGGCTTACCGACGCGGATCAACCTTCTGTAGAGCGTGTCCTTCCAAGGGGTCAGTTACTGCCCGACGGGTTAGAACGCCCTCCAAAACCAATGGCCTGACCTTCGGCCGTGCCTGCGCTTGAACTTGCGCAGTGCGTTTTTTGGTTTTGCCCTTTTCACTGCGTCTGTATTTGGCGTGTGTGAACTGGTGCGTATGGTCTATACATATGATGAATTTATTGACATGACTTGGGCCATGGCAGTTAACCCGCGCTTTGATGTCTTGCGTGCTGGTTTACATGGCTCTAGCTGTTTCCGCTTCAGTGCGGGCACAAGACAGTAAGGAAGTTTCACTCACTGCTGAGAAGGTTTCGCTCACGCTCAATCAAGCGCTCGAGGCTGCATGGCAGCGTTCATTGGAGGCTTCCGAATCACGCGGTCGTTTGGCTATTGTGCAGGCTGATCAAGCAGTCAACCAAAACTGGCTTGCAGCAGCACCTGCATTCAGCATAGGACAACGCGATGGAAAAGCTGGCACTCCATCAGGAAGCCGTGAGACTGAGCTTGGGCTTTCGTTTCCCCTTTGGTGGCCAGGACAGCGTGCCGCTGGAGGTCAAGCAACTCTATCTCAGTTGGGTTTGTCACATGCCACAGAACAGGCCGAGCGTCTGCGCTTGGCAGGGCGGTTGCGTGAAGCAATTGGCTCAGTGCATCTGGCTGAGGCCGAATTGCACCAAGTGGAACGGCAGGTCCAAGACTTAGGCCAACTGACGCAAGATGTTGAAAAGCGGGTGCGCGCCGGTGACCTCTCACCATCTGATGCTTTAGCTGCCCGCTCAGAGTTGCTTGGGGCACAGGCACAAGCAGTTGCTGCGCAACAAGCCTTGGCTGTTCAGCAGTCCCACTGGCACTAGCTCACGGGTGTTCCTTCCTTGAAATTGCAAACGAAGGCTGCCCCTGCCTTGGCGCAATTGCCAGATACTCATCCAGAACTCGTTCTCGCTAACGCAGCCGTGGACTTGGGCCAGCGTCGAGCAGATTTAGCACGAGTTCGGCGTTCGGATTCGCCAGAACTTTCACTGGGCATGCGACAAGAGCGACCGGGGCAAGGCGCAGGTTTGCAAAGCAGTGTGGTGGTGGCACTTAGAGTGCCTGTGGGTGGACAGGTCTACCAGCAACCGCGCATTGCTGCGGCGCTGGGTGAACTTGACGTTGCACAAACCCAAGCGCTGCGAACGCGCCAGCGCCTAACGGCCGAGGTGACATTGGCGCAGAGTCAGTTGAGCTTGAGTCAGGCTCAATTGCAAGCTGAGCGAGAACGGGCGCAATTGCTGGCCGAACGCGCACGCCTGATTGACAAATCATTCCGTGCCGGTGAAACAGCCTTGCCTGAAATGCTGCGTGCGTTGGCTGCAGCCGTTAGCGCCGAGAGTGCCTTGGCGCGTCAACAAATCAATTATCAAACGGCGATTTCTCGCCTTGAACAAACTTTGGGCTTACTTCCATGATTCATCCATTTATTTTCAAATCAATAGGGTCAATCTTGACTGCCTGCCTGTTGGCGGTGATGCCCGTGTTGGTCTGGGCTGGCCCAGGTACACATGGCCCCAATGGCGAGCACCTGGATTCGCCAAAGACGGATAACCCAATGCAAACCGGTCTTCGAATCGAAGCTAATTCAGATACCTTCGAGTTGGTTGGTACGCTTGCGGGAGGTGAGTTGTCCATTTTCATTGACCGCTTTGTGACGAACGAGCCGTTGTTGCAGGCGCAAGTCGAAGTTGAGTCTGGGGCACTGAAGGCACAGGCTAAATTTCGCGTCGAAATCGGTGATTACAAAATCGATGACCCAGCAATGCTTCAAAAGCTTTCCACGCCGGGCGAACACCCGCTTGTGATCACCGTGATTACGGGAAAGGACAGCGACCTCTTGGACGCGGTGTTGCTTGTGCCAGCTTCTTTGGCCGTTGACGATCACCACTTTCATTGGGAGTGGTGGGCCCTTGGAGCTTTGGCTAGTTTGGTGTTGCTTGGCATTGCAGCTGCACGCCTGCGCAATCAGCGTCAGCGTCGTTTCTCCCTAGGAGGTCAAGTATGAAAAGTCTTTCTTCTTTTGGAACACAAGTAGCCTCGCTGGCCTTGGTCAGTTGCCTTTCTGCTTGGGCCGGCCCCGGTGCACACGGGCCAAATGGCCAACACTTGGATCAAGCACCTTCATCTTCTGTGGGTGGGCTAGCGCGCATGCCTGATGGCAGCGTGAATGTCCCCAAGCTCGCGCAGCGGCGCATGGAACTGCGGACCCAGTTGGCCCCCGAGACAGAGGCTGCGGCTACGATCCAGTTGCCAGGCAGGATCGTTGCAGACCCCAACGCCAGCGGTCAAGTGCAGGCTACCCATGGTGGTCGCGTTGAGCCTGGGCCGCGCGGATTGCCTATGGCGGGTCAGGCTGTGAAGCAAGGCGAGGTTCTGGTTTGGGTGCGCCATCATGCCGATCCATTTGCCCTAGCAGCTCAACAATCTCAGCGCGCCGAATTAAAAGCTGCTCGAGAGATAGCAGAGCAGCGCCTACGCCGGTTGGAGTCCCTTGAAGGCACGGTACCTCGCAAGGACATCGACGCCGCACGCATTGATGTTCAGTCCCTGACCGAGCGCGAAAAGCGCATCGCAGAAAGTTTAGATTCGCGAGAGCAACTGCGAGCACCGGTCTCAGGTGTGATTGCACGTGCCGATGTCAAAGCGGGACAGATCGTGGATACACGCGAGGTGTTGATTGAGATCATTGATCCTGCGCGCCTGATGGTGGAGGCCAGCACACCGGATGTGTCGCTCGGCAGTCGTCTGGGCGTGGCTCATCTGGCAGGGGTCGAGGGCGTCAAGCTACAAATGGTCGGGGCTGCACGGTCCTTGCGTGACGGCGTGTTGCCGCTGAACTTTCGAGTTTCAGTAGCCGCTGGAGCCGCACCCCTTGCAGTGGGTCAAACTGTGACATTGGTCGCGGCCTTGAAGGAGCGGCGAAAGGGTATCGTTTTGCCGGCGTCAGCTGTTGTACGCAGCCCGTCAAACGAACCTATCGTCTGGATCAAGACTGGCGCTGAGCGCTTCATGCCACAACCGGTTCAGATTCAGCCTCTAGACGCAGTCACAGTGTTGGTCACTCAGGGGCTAGCCGCTGACAACCGCGTGTTGGTTCAAGGCGCTGCGCTGGTTGCGCAGATTCGCTGAACGGAGCCAGATCATCATGTTCAATTGGATCGTTCAATACAGTTTGCGCAATCGGCTATTTGTTTTGGCCTTTGCAGCCTTACTCATGGTCTATGGTGCTATGTCCGCTTGGCGCACGCCTGTCGATGTGTTTCCCGACCTCAACAAACCTCTCGTCACGGTGCTGACCGAGGCAGGCGGCATGGCCCCCGAGGAGGTTGAGCAACTGGTGAGTTTTCCCATCGAGACAGCCCTTAACGGCATGGCTGGTGTAACGCGCGTTCGCTCCACTTCGGGCATTGGCCTGTCTGTGGTTTATGCCGAGTTCGATTGGGGGACTGACATTTATCGCAATCGGCAATTGGTCGCCGAACGTTTAGCACAGCTGCGAAGTCAACTGCCTTCTGAGATCACGCCGGTGATGGGGCCGGTCTCATCCATCATGGGCGAGATCATGCTGATTGCGCTGCCACTGCAAGGCGGCGAGGGCGCAGCCAACCCCATGCAGGCCCGAGAGTATGCCGACTTTGTACTCCGGCCTCGCTTGCTCGGCATCGCTGGCGTTTCTCAGGTCATTCCCATTGGCGGCGAGGTGCGTCAGTTGCGCGTAGAGCCAGACTCGGTGCGCATGGCTCAACTGGGTATTTCACTTAGCCAGATAGAGCAGGCACTGCGCGGCTATGCCGGAAACGTTGGAGGTGGCTTCATCGATTTGAACAGCAGGGAATACCTTATTCGTCACATGGGTCGTACACAGCGCTTAGAGGATTTGCAGGGTATGGCCGTCGCTTGGAAGAACGGTCGGCCCGTACTGCTGCAGCAGGTGGCTGAAGTTCGCTTTGCCGCTGGTCTCAAGCGCGGTGATGCTGGTTATCAAGGACAGCCTGCTGTGATCCTAAGCGTTCAAAAACAGCCTGCCGCTGATACGGTCAAGCTGAGCCGACAGATTGAGCAGGCCTTGAATGATCTTCAGGCAGGCCTACCCAAAGGGCTTGCAAAACCCGAAGTGCTGTTCCGACAGGCCGATTTCATCAAGGCCTCCGTTGGCAACGTTACAGAGGCGCTGCGCGATGGTGCGGTGATTGTGGCCATCGTTTTATTTGCGTTCTTGCTATCTGTTCGCACCACCTTGATTTCTTTGGTTGCCATTCCACTGTCGCTAGCAGTGACGGCGTTGGTATTTCGCTGGCTCGACCAGTCGATCAATGTCATGACATTGGGTGGGCTGGCGATTGCAATTGGTGAGTTGGTGGACGATGCCGTGGTTGATGTTGAAAACATCTTACGTCGTCTCAAGGAAAACCGAGCCCTTGCGCAACCACAGTCGGTTATGACGGTAGTTCAGCAGGCCAGCGTTGAAGTGCGCTCAGGCATTGTTTACGCTACTGTGATTGTTGTGCTGGTTTTCGTGCCCTTGTTTGCGCTACCAGGCATCGAAGGCCGTCTGTTCGCGCCGCTTGGTATTGCTTATATCGTTTCTATTCTGGCCTCCATGGCGGTGTCGATGACAGTGACGCCTGTACTTTGCAGTTACTTGCTTCCAAAGATGAAACAACTGGGACATGGTGACAGCCCCTTCGTGACGCACCTGAAGACCTGGGACCGAAGGCTGCTCAGCTGGTCCTTTCCAAGGGCACGGGGCTTGATCTTGTCTGCGGTTGTGGCTGTCGCTTTAGCCGCAGCCAGCGTGCCCTTTTTTCCTCGCGCATTTCTGCCTGCGTTCAACGAGGGCTCATTGGTCCTGTCTTTGTTGTTCAACCCTGGCACCTCCTTGGCAGAGTCCAACCGCATGGGCGCTGTGGCTGAACAATTGATTGGCAAAGTGCCTGGTGTTAGTCAGGTGGGTCGCCGTACCGGACGAGCTGAACTCGACGAACATGCTGAGGGCGTCCACTCAACCGAAATTGACGTGGACTTGCATCGCGATGGCAAGCCAGTAGATCGCGAAAAAGTGATGTCGCTTATTCGCACCCAACTTGCTGTGTTGCCCGCCCAAGTTGCCATTGGCCAGCCGATCTCGCACCGATTGGACCATCTGCTCTCGGGCGTGCGTGCGCAGATCGCAGTCAAGATTTACGGCGACAATACCGACACTCTGCGTGGTTTGGCTGAACAGATGCGAAGCAAGTTGGCCACCATTCCCGGCTTGGTGGACCTGACCGTGGAAAAGCAGGTGCTCATTCCGCAGATCATCGTACGTCTTGATCCGCAGCGTCTGGCGCAAACAGGTCTGCCCCCTGGCGAGGCACTGCGCATTCTGAAAGCCTTGACGGATGGTGCCCATGGTTCACAAATTGTGGACGGGGCCAGGCGCTACGAGTTGGTGCTGCGACTTCCTGACGACAAGCGCAGTCCGCAGGATCTGGCACGCATGCTGGTTGATACGCCAGCTGGCCGCTTACCCGTGTCAAGTTTTGCCACCGTGACCGAAGCCGATGGCCCTAATCAAATTGGACGAGAGAACGGCCGTCGGCGAATTGTTGTCTATGCCAACAGCGATGGCTCGGATATGGGACGCATCGTTAGCGACATCCGCCAAGCCATTGCTGCCACGGAATTGCCCGCCGGTAGCTTTATCAATCTTGAAGGTCAATTTCAAGCGCAGGAGCAGGCTGCCGGTCAGATCTTGGGATTGTCCCTGATTTCACTAGGGCTCATGTTTCTAGTGCTGTACTCTCGATATCGCTCGGTGGTGTTGGTCGGCATCATCATGGTCAACATCCCGCTAGCACTGATTGGAAGCGTTGTGGCAATGTGGCTGGCAGGCGTAACGATGTCTGTAGCTACCATGGTGGGCTTCATTACCTTAGCGGGCATTGCAACTCGAAATGGTATTTTGAAGATCAGTCATTACATCAACCTCTGCCGATTTGAGGGCGAGACCTTCAGCCAAGCGATGATCGTGCGCGGCTCACTTGAGCGACTGACGCCGGTGCTAATGACGGCATTGGTAGCAGCCTTTGCATTGACGCCACTGCTGCTGGCCAGTGATGCGCCTGGTAAAGAAATACTGCATCCTGTGGCGGTGGTTATTTTTGGAGGGTTGATCAGTTCTACGCTGCTGGACACCTTGCTCACACCATTGCTGTTTTGGCGTTACGGCGCTGATGCAACCGATCGGTTATTGAAGCAAACTGGCACTGAAGATGAATCAAAAAAATCAGTGCAAGATGCGTTCTGAGGATTTTTTCTACAGGCTTTATGGTGCCGCCTTTAAGTGCATCACGTTTTTGAATGGGATATGAAAAATGAAGTTGAAGCATTTAATTTCAGCATTGGGCTTGGCACTTTCTTGCCTGTACATGAATACCGCTCTGGCTCACGGTGCTGCCAAGCCGCTACATGGCGGCATCGTACAGATGGTCAATGACATTGGCTTTGAGTTGGTAGCGCAGCCAGATGGTGCCACCATTTATTTGATGGACCATGACAAGCCCATGGCCTCAAAAGGCATTACTGGCAAGCTGACTGTTTTGCAGGGCAGCAACAAAATTGAAGCAGACATTAAAGAAGCAGGTGACAACACACTGCGCGTCTTGGGCGTAAAGCTTGGCAAAGGTGACAAGCTGGTCGCTGCTCTGAGTAATGTGGGTGGCAAGAGCATGGCCGTGCGTTTTACGATTAAGTAAAAAAGTTGACTCCAATTGTGAGCTCGGGATTGAAACTTAAACAACTTAAATACTTGCGTATTGTTGGTATTTTTGGACAGTATCTGCATTGTGCTTTTTCATGCCCGATGTATTTCAATCACCATTAGACTGTTACAAATAATTTAAGGATCTATCAAAATGAAAAGTGCTTCATACAAAATTATCTTGATTTTCTTTTTAGCATTTAGCTGCTACAAAGTTTCGGCGCAAGCCAAAGTAACCGATCCACATGCCGGGCATGGGTCGCACGCAGGAAATAGCGCTTCTGCATCAAGCAAGTCAACCACAACGGCATCCACAAAAAAGTATCAGCAAATTAATGACAATATGCACAAGAGCATGGACATAAAATTCACAGGAGATGCTGACAAAGATTTTCTTGCCGCCATGATTCCACACCATCAGGGGGCTGTTGACATGGCAGAAGTAGTTTTACAACATGGTAAGAATCCAAAGATCCGTCAACTTGCCCAAGAAATTATCGCAATGCAGAAAAAAGAAATTGCTGAAATGAAGCAGTTATTGAAAGAATCAAAATAAAAAGACTTCAACTTTTCGAAAAATTTGAAAAATTTCTTCATAAATAAGACGCTTTTTCAAAGTTAATTCTTTTAAAGATTTTGAAAACAATCAGTAAGAACATCATGAAACAACATTTAACTGTGACCTATGGCCTTACTGGGCTGCACTGTGGGGCCTGCGTCAAAAAAGTAAGCCAAGCCCTTGAACCGCTGGCCGGTAGCGTTGAGGTCAGTCTATCGCCCATGCAAGTGACTCTGACAGACCCAACGGCTGATGAAAGCACTATCAAAAAAATTGTGGAGGCGGCGGGCTCCTACAAGATGGTATCCGGTTCGACCATCGGTCAATTACCAGTAAACGCGTCAAGTCAAGCCGGTTGGTTGCAGACCTACAAACCTTTGTTGTTGATTGTGGCCTACATCTTGGTCGCCAGTGTTTTGTTACAAGTTGGATTGGTTGGTATGGCTGGTTTGGAAGCTATGGAAACTATGCGTTATTTCATGGCAGGTTTCTTTTTGGTTTTTTCATTTTTCAAGTTACTAGACCTCAATGCGTTTGCCGACGCGTATTCTGGCTATGACCTGCTGGCAAGCAGGTGGCGAAATTGGGGTTTGATTTATCCTTTCTTTGAATTGTTTTTAGGGCTAGCTTACCTTTCAAACTTTAATCCTTTGTTAACCAACTGGGTCACTTTTGCATTAATGAGTTTTTCAGCTTTAGGTGTGATTAAAGCGGTGGCAAATAAAACTCAAATTCAATGTGCTTGCTTGGGTACTGTTTTCAAGCTGCCTATGAGTACAGTCACTATCGTGGAAGACGTCGGCATGGTATTGATGGCTGTGCTAATGCTGGCAATGATCTAAGTTAACCTTGAGCATTGCTTCTGAAGGGGGCAGGACACACAGAACCCCTTATTAACAGAAAACAATTTCTTCAAACTATGCTTGTTTTATGCGGCTTACAACCCATAAAACATTGATGTGCAATAAACTGTGTAATTGCCTACTATCTGAACTTTTAGCAAAGCGTCCAGCTCTGGACGCCTTGTTACTCTTGACGCTTGGTTACTCTGGCCGGTATCAGAGTGTCCCGAGTCTGGACGCTTTGGTGAGGTCACTTCGGTGGTGTTGGTAATGAGTAGGGTAAATTCATTTAATGATGACCACCAAAACACTACAAGGTGAGTGCTCAATCAATGCTTTTGGAATTGAGCCAGCCCACCATCTCTCCAACCAATTATCACGATGCTGATGGCCGAGCATGATCAAGTCTGCGCCAATGGTGTGCGCGTATTCAACGATCTTATCAACGGCGTCACCTTTGAGTAATTTTCCAGCAGCCTCAATCCCTGCCGTGTTAAGTTGTTCAACGCCTTCGTTGAGGGTTTTCATACGTCGTTCTTCTTCTAATTTGTTTTCAGGTTCACTGTAGTAAGAAGTTTCATGACCCATTGAAATTGTTTCGTAGGGAACCACCGAAAGCAGGTGAACCTTGGCGTGCTCCCATTGCGAGAGGTCTTTGCAATTGAGCAAAGCCTGCTGACTTTCAAGCGATCCGTCATAGGCAAGAATTATATTTTGATACATCTGATTTCTCCTAAAAAAACTCGTGGAAGATTTTTAAGTTAAACGATCACTGTCGTTGACTAAATTTTTGATGTTGTCAAAGAGTTCAGGCTGCAAGTTGATTGTTAGATTATTTTTACGCTGTAACCTGACTTGCCTAATGAAGGCCATTGGCGTAACTTGCTTGTACAGTTGAAACAGTTCCACTAACTGTTCCTTAGAAAACCCACTCTTTTTCGTCAGCTGCGCCCAGCCCAGAGTTTGATCAAAGTTCTCAGTTATCCAGACACACAACTCCTCCAGCCTCTTGGCATTAGAAGCACTCAGTGGGGTACGCTTCTTGGTCGTTGATCGCATTGGACTCTCCAATCATTGAGCTATTTTGAACGGCGCACCTTCAAAAACTTATGGGGTATTCCCTTGTCATTCAAATTTTGAGTTATCCACAATACTTGCACCAAAACGATTTATTTAAACGGAACTTGATGCCCTAAAGCCCCAAAAGCGTGCAATCATGAGCTTTTGAAAGTTGTCATGAAATTTGCTTAGTAATGAAACTAGATTTTCCATTTTTTGTTTTTTTCACACACAACGCTTTCAAATTAAATATGTCTCAAAACCATTTTCAATTAAAAGTCATTCAACAAGCTGATCCTAGGTGTGATTCATGCGGCTTTGTGTTGCCATCTCAGACTGCCTCGACTGGACTTCGTTGCGGTTTAGATTACTTCAAGAGCAACTACATCATGCGGAAGTTTCAACTCATGCAGCATTTCCCAGAAGTTCATGGCTACAACGCTTGCGAATCGTGGGACAGTAGTCTGGTTCCTCACGAACTTCATGGTGGTTTTACTTTTATTGCACCTAGAACGGGTGACTTCTCAACATAGATTCATATGCATAAAATTGTGATTGTGGGCGGTGGTGCTGGGGGGCTTGAACTTGCTACTCGTCTTGGCAAGGAATACCGACGCGACAAAAAAGTCAGTGTCACTTTAGTAGATAAAAATCGCACCCATATTTGGAAGCCAAAGCTTCACGAAATTGCATCAGGCAGTATGGATTTTGGTGATCACGAAGTTGATTACATGGCCCATGCCCATTGGAATCATTTTATTTTCAGGATCGGAGAGCTCAGGGGCTTGGATCGATTAAGTAAGACCATTGACTTGGCCCCTTACTTGGATGCCGAAAATACCCCTGTTACGCCTGTGCAAAAAATTGAATATGACACCTTGGTTATTTGCATTGGTAGCCTGAGCAATGATTTTGGAACGCAAGGCGTAAAGGAATATGCTCTTAAGCTTGAAAATCAAACGGATGCCAAGCTGTTTCATTCCAAAATGGTTAACGCATGTATCCGTGCGCATCACCAATCTGAACTGATTGATCAAAGCCAGCTCCACGTTGTGATTATTGGCGCTGGTGCAACTGGGGTAGAGCTAGCAGCTGAGCTGCATAGAACCACACGTGAGGTGGTGGCGTTTGGCTTGAGTGGTATTGATACAGACAAGGATCTAAAAATTAGCTTGATAGAAGCGGCAGACAGAATCTTGCCTGCTTTAAATCCTCGGCTCTCACATGCGACGGAGCAACTTATTAGCAGATTGGGTGTGAAGGTACTTACAAACTCCAAGGTGATGGCGGTAATGCCAAACGGTATTCGTCTGTCCGATGGCCAATTGATTGAGTCTCAATTGGTTGTTTGGGCCGCTGGTGTTAAGGCACCCGATTTCCTGAAGAATTTTGGAGGATTGGAGACGAATAAATTGAACCAAATTGTGGTTCAGAATACTTTGCAATCCACTCTTGACTTAGATATTTTTGCATTGGGAGATTGCGCCGCATGTCCGTGCACAGAAGAAGAGGGAGGACGAGCAGGAATTGTTCCACCTAGAGCTCAAGCTGCGCATCAGCAAGCAGCCCACATGTACCGCCAAATTCAAAGACGGCTCGCTAAAAAACCACTAAAGCCATATCACTACAAAGACTTTGGATCATTGGTTTCTCTAGGAAAGTTCAGCACAGTGGGCAACATGATGGGTGGTGTCATTGGCAAAAACTTGATGATTGAAGGTTACTTCGCCAAGCTGATGTATTTGTCCTTGTACAAGCTTCACGAACTCACCATTCATGGGTTTTTAAAGACTGCCCTTTACACGCTTGCCAGGATGCTGACAAAGCAGGCCAACCCAACCGTTAAGCTGCATTAGAAAATACGGCATCTTCTATATATGGCGTAGGCTTATCGGAATGGCCACGTACTAGCGTAAACAGGTCAACATGTTTTAAATATTTTTTACCTGAGACAATGAATTGCTCATGCCTGTCCATTGTGCATATGTGCCATTTAGAAAGTTCTTAGCACGAGGTGCTTGGTTATGAAGTAATACTTCTAGTCCTGCGCGGGCACTGTCTATCAACGGCAGAGGGCAAATACCCTGAAGTTTTTCGGCATATCCTGCCAAACCTGCGCCGCCTAAAATAATGACGCGAACACCATCTTTCGCGGCCTGACGACAAGCTTCTCCGAGGCATTGGATGGCCATTTCTGGGTTGGCTTGTAGTTCTGCGCCACTGGGACTGACTGTTTCAATGTGTCGCAATTGATCCCCAAATCCAAGGTTGACTGCTAATCTTTGGATCATTGGTTTCCAGCGCTCGCCACCGGTCACGACAGCGAAAGGACCTATTTGTGCTGCTTGGATAAAAGAGGCCTCAGCAAGCCCCGTCACGGGTACCGCCGACATTTCACGCAGAGCAAATAAGGCGGGGTCGCCAAAACAACCAATTAAAACGCCTGCTAAGGGTTGAGGATTAACCAAGATTTGGCCAGCCCATGCTTCTAAACACGCATGTGAAGCCACAGCGTAACTGGCCTCGCATGCGATGTAATTTGCGCCAAAGCTTGCAGTTGTAAACAATGTTTTTACATCCGTTGGCATTAGGGGCATGAGAACGTTTTGCAATCGCTCGGTAGTTAAGGCGTTGGTGTTTGGATTGATAATTAAATAGTTCTTCATTCGTTAAGGTGCTCGATTTTGAAGTGTTAATTTTTTTATGTGCGTCATCAACTAATAAAGTGCATGGAGCACTACTTTGGTGGGGTATTCAATTGAATTAACCAGTTTATATATAAACCCTAGGCATATAAATTGCATGCCAATGTATTAGGTATTTACTCGGGCATTGCTCTGGCAATTCTTTGATATGCTGAATATCGTTTGCTTCTTATTTTTAATCACCATCATTGGAGTTTGTATGAAAAGGTTCAGCCTACCTATATTTAGCTCTTCTGCACCTTCGGCCATCACCTTGGCCATTGGCGTGGGTTTGAGCGCCATGACCTTGGCCGTGCAGGCGCAAGAAAAGGTGTTGCGCATTGCCATGACTGCAGCCGACATTCCCCGCACCTTAGGGCAGCCCGACCAAGGTTTTGAGGGCAACCGTTTTACCGGCATCCCTATGTATGACGCGTTGACGCAATGGGACTTGTCCAAGAGAGATGCCCCCAGCTTGCTGATTCCCGGCTTGGCTAACTCCTGGGCGGTGAGTGGCAGTGACAAAACTAAGTGGGTCTTCAAACTGCGCTCAGGTGTCAAGTTTCATGATGGCTCTGCCGTAAACGCCGACGCTATTGTGTGGAACGTGCAAAAGGTGTTGGACAAAGACGCTGTGCACTTTGATGCCAGTCAGGTTGGTGTGACCGCGTCGCGAATGCCCACATTGCGCAGCGCCCGCAAAATTGACGAGTTGACGGTGGAACTCACAACTAGCGAACCCGATGCTTTTTTGCCTCTGAACCTGACCAATTTGTTCATGGCATCCCCTGCACATTGGAATAAAAAGTTTGATGCTGCCGCGGGCGCAACCCCTGCAGATAAGTCTAAAGCTGCTTGGACGGCTTTTGCCGCCGACGCATCTGGCTCAGGCCCGTTCAAGATGGCGCGCTTTGTGCCGCGAGAGCGCTTGGAAGTTGTGGCCAACAAAACGTATTGGGACGCCAAGCGCGTTCCCAAACTCGACCGCGTGGTTATGTTACCCATGCCCGAGGCCAATGCTCGCACTGCCGCTTTGCTAGGCGGCCAGGTAGATTGGATTGAGGCTCCTGCCCCTGACGCGATGGCGCAAATTACCCAGCGCGGATTCAAGATTGAAAGCAATGCCCAGCCCCACGTATGGCCATGGCAGTTGTCGTTTGCTGAAGGCTCGCCTTGGTTGGACAAAAGGGTACGTCAAGCGGCCAACCTGTGTGTCGACCGCGAAGGCATCAAAACCTTGCTGGGCGGAATGATGGCCGTGCCCAAAGGCACGGTGCCCCCAGGTCACCCCTGGTGGGGCAACCCCAAGTTCGACATCAAGTACGACGTGAACGCAGCAAAAGCCATGATGACCCAAGCCGGCCACAGCGCGGCCAAGCCACTTAAGGTCAAGGTGCAAATTTCTGCCTCGGGCTCAGGCCAAATGCAGCCCTTGCCCATGAACGAGTTTGTGCAGCAGTCGCTCAAACAGTGCTTCTTTGACGTTGAATTCGATGTGATCGAATGGAACACCTTGTTCACCAACTGGCGCAAGGGTGCAAAGGACCCATCGGCTAACGGCGCCAGTGCCATCAATGTGAGCTACGCAGCGATGGACCCCTTCTTTGCCATGGTTCGTTTCACCAGCACAGGTGCCTTCCCGCCGGTGTCCAACAATTGGGGGTATTTTGGCAACCCTGAGTTTGACAAGCTCATTGCTGATGCTCGCACCCAGTTTGATGGCAAAAAGCGCGATGAAGCTTTGTCCAAGCTGCATGCACGAATTGTAGAAGAGGCTCCTTTCGTGTGGATTGCCCACGATGTCGGCCCACGCGCTATCAGCACCAAGGTCAAAGGCTTGGTGCAGCCACGCAGCTGGTTTATCGATTTGGCACCAATTTCGATAGACTGATGTATTGGTCAGCCGTTGAGGGCATGGCGCCCTCGGCGGCTCTTTTTTTATTCGCTTGAGGGGCTAATTGATGCTCCGAGGCTTGCCCGACGCGGAGCAATGGGATGCTTGTTTTTTTGTGGCGACGCCTGGTTTACACCTTGCCCATTATGTTGGGTGTGGCCTTGGTATGTTTTGCCCTAGTGCACTTGGCGCCTGGCGACCCGTTGGTGTCCATCCTGCCCCCCGACGCTTCGGCTGAATTGCAAGCAACCTTAAAAGAACTCTACGGCTTCAACCGCTCTTACCCCGAGCAGTTTGTGAGTTGGGTGTGGCGCGCCTTGCAGGGCGATTTGGGCACCTCGATCGCCAGCAACCGGCCGGTCTTTAGCGAGGTCATGAAGGCGGTAGGCAACACCTTGCGTTTGGCCATGTTAGCCACCTTGATTGGCTTTGTGTTCGGGTGCTTGTTTGGCTTTGTGGCCGGGTACTTTCAAAATTCTTGGCTCGATAAAGTGGCCTCGCTGACGTCGGTGTTGGGAGTCAGCGTTCCCCACTATTGGCTGGGTATGGTGCTGGTGATTGTGTTTTCATCGATCTTGATGTGGCTGCCCCCTGGTGGCGCTGGCCCTGGGGGTTCAAGTGATTGGACCTGGGACTGGGAGCATTTCAAGCACATGCTCCTACCTGCCATCACCATGAGCGTGATTCCCATGGGCATTATTTCGCGCACGTTGCGCGCCTTGGTTGCCGATATCTTGGCCCAAGAGTTCATTGTGGGTTTGCGTGCAAAAGGCTTGACCGATGTCGGCATCTTCATGCACGTTATCAAAAACGCCGCTCCCACCGCTTTGGCGGTTATGGGTTTGCAGCTGGGCTATTTGCTAGGCGGCTCGATCTTGATTGAGACCGTTTTTTCTTGGCCTGGCACAGGGTCTTTATTAAACGCGGCCATTTTTCAGCGCGACCTGCCTTTGTTGCAAGGCACTATTTTGGTATTGGCCATGTTTTTCGTGGTCTTGAACCTGATCGTGGATGTGGTTCAAACCCTGTTAGACCCGCGCATTTCGCGCAGCTGAAACCCAGTCCAAAGACAAGATGCACATCACAATTGATCCCAAAAAGTTGCCCGAGCCCGTCATGCAGCGATCGGCGGGTTATTGGCAGACCGTGGGGCGGCGTTTCCTGCAAGAAAAAGTTGCCGTTGCTGCGGCTTTGGTTGTCTTGGTGTTGCTGGTGCTGGCTATTTTTGGGCCGTGGTTGGCGCCCATGGATCCATACCAGTCCTCCATGCTAAAGAGGCTTAAACCGATTGGTTTTCCTGGACACCCATTTGGCACAGATGAGTTGGGGCGTGACATGCTAACCCGCTTGATCGTGGGCACCCGCTTGTCGTTGTTCATTGGCATAACCCCGGTGATATGCGCTTTTGTCATCGGCTCATTCATTGGCATCACGGCCGGTTACACCGGTGGCTGGGTTAACACCGGCATGATGCGTACCATCGATGTGTTTTATGCGTTTCCGTCAGTTTTGCTGGCCATCGCTTTGTCGGGTACCTTAGGGGCTGGCATCACCAATTCTTTGATTTCTCTGACGATTGTGTTCATTCCACCGATTGCCCGGGTGGCGGAGAGCGTGACCACGCAAATACGCGGGCGGGATTTTGTTGATGCCGCTCGCGCCTCGGGGGCGGGCGCCTTCACCATCGTTCGGGTACACGTTTTGGGCAATGTGCTTGGGCCGGTGTTTGTGTACGCCACCAGCTTGATCGCAGTGTCCATGATTTTGGCCTCCGGCCTAAGCTTTTTGGGCCTTGGTGTTAAGCCGCCCGAGCCCGAGTGGGGCCTGATGCTAAACACCTTGCGCACCGCAATTTACACTCAGCCGTGGATCGCGGCTTTGCCCGGAGCCATGATTTTCATCACCTCCATTGCCTTCAATTTGTTAGCCGACGGTTTGCGCTCGGCCATGGAGATCAAACAGTGAGTGCGCCATGCCCTTAACCCCCTTTGATGTGGGCGGCCCAGCCCAGCCCATGCTCAGTGTGAGTGGTTTGGTCAAACACTTCCCGCTGAAAAAAGACGTCTTCGGCAAGGGCGGTGGCGTTGTGCGTGCCGTTGACGGCGTGGACTTTAAGGTCTTCAAAGGCGAGACTTTGGGCGTGGTGGGCGAGTCCGGTTGCGGAAAATCTACCACTGCGCGCTTGCTCATGCAATTGATCATTCAAGACCGAGGTGAGTTGGTTTTTGATGGCCAGACCGTTGGCGGTTCGGCCTTGCCCTTGAAGGCCTACCGGCGACAAACCCAAATGGTATTCCAAGACAGCTACGCCTCTTTGAACCCGCGCCTGACCATTGAAGACTCGATTGCTTTTGCACCCATGGTGCATGGTGTACCCCAAGGCGAGGCGGTGGCGCGCGCGCGCGACTTGCTGGCCCGGGTGGGCTTGGCGCCCGAGCGTTTTGCTGAGCGCTATCCGCACGAACTCTCGGGCGGTCAACGCCAGCGCGTGAACATCGCCCGCGCCCTGGCCTTGCAATCGCGTTTGATCATTTTGGATGAGGCGGTGTCTGCCTTGGACAAGTCGGTGGAAGCCCAGGTGCTTAATTTGTTGTTGGATCTGAAAGAAGACTTTGGCCTGACTTATGTGTTCATCAGCCACGACTTGAACGTGGTGCGGTACATGAGCGACCGGGTGTTGGTGATGTACTTGGGCCAAGTAGTGGAGATTGGAGACAGCGAAACATTGTTCAACAATCCGGCGCACCCCTATACCCAAGCTTTGTTGTCTTCTATCCCCACCTTAGACCCCGACCGGCGCACCGAAAAGCCGCCCCTGGCCGGTGACCCGCCCAACCCCATCAATCCTCCCGCAGGCTGTCGCTTTCACCCGCGCTGTGTCCATGCCCAAGCCATTTGCAGTCAACAAATGCCAGTGCTGGCGAACACCGCCCACGGTCAGCAGGTAGCGTGCTGGATGCATGTGGCGGGCAGCGCCCATAGCCTAGCACCGGCTCACTCATCGGGCTTAGCCCCAGAGGAGGTGGCATGACAGCGGCCCCATCCCACGATTGTTTTGTGGAGGTCAAGCAACTCCATGTGACCTTTACTGGGGGTCAAAAACCCGTGCAAGCCGTCAGCGGCGTAGATTTGCGTATTCAGCGCGGCGAGGTTGTTGCCTTGATTGGCGAGTCGGGCTCGGGCAAAAGTGTTACCTTGCGCAGCCTGCTGGGTTTGCACGCTGGAAAAACTACCCGCATCACAGGGGACATTCGCGTCGGCGACCAACAGGTGTTGAAACTCACGGCCAAAGAACTCAGTAACTTTCGAGGGCGCGTGGCATCGATGATTTTTCAAGAGCCCTTGTTGGCCCTAGACCCTGTTTACAGCTTGGGTCAACAAATTACTGAGACCATTCGCCGCCACGAAAACGTCAGCGCCCAAGAGGCTCAGCAACGCGCCTTGGCTCTTTTTGAGCGGGTGCGCATTCCCAGCCCCGAGCGGCGGCTGCACGCTTATCCGCATGAAATGTCGGGTGGAATGCGTCAGCGCGCAATGATTGCGTTGGCCCTGGCTTGCAAGCCCCAATTGCTGCTGGCCGACGAGCCCACCACAGCGCTTGACGCCACGGTGCAAATTCAAATATTGCTTTTGCTTCGCGAGTTGCAAAAAGACTTAGGACTCGCGGTGGTGTTTGTCACCCACGATATCGGTGCCGCCGTCGAAGTGGCTGACCGCATTGCGGTGATGTATGCCGGCCGCATTGTGGAAGAGGGGCCGGCGCGTACTTTATTGCGCCAACCTCGTCACCCCTATACCCGTGCCTTGTTGCAAAGCCGAGCCGACGGTGCTTTGGCCAAGGGGCAGCGGCTGGTGACCATTGCCGGTGCCCCGCCCGATTTGGCGGCTTTGCCTAACGGCTGTGCCTTTGCCAGTCGCTGTACCATGGCCCAGCCAGCGTGTGAATCCACACAGCCCGATGTCAGTTGGTTGGCCGATAACCACAGCGTGCGCTGTTTGCGCGCCCTAGAACCTCAGCTTGTTTGATTTTTTCTCAGCCAACAAACCATGAACCAGCACACCGACGCCTTGTGGGACACCGCCCACGCTTTCATGCCTTACCCCAAGGTCCCCGTGACAAACGCGCCCACTGGGCCCTTGGCGGGTTTGAGTTTTGGAGTGAAAGATCTCTACCACGTCCAAGGCTACCCCACCAGCGGCGGCCAGCCTTTCATGCTTGCGCTATCGGGCATCCAACAGCGCACCGCGCCCGTGGTGCAAAGCCTGCTTAACGCAGGCGCCCGATTTGTTGGTAAAACCATCACCGATGAACTCGCGTTTTCCATGAGCGGGCAAAACGCCCACTTTGGCTCGCCCATCAATGGCGCCGACCCCATGCGCATCAGCGGCGGCTCGTCTTCGGGCTCTGCCTCGGCAGTATCCAACCGCATGTGCGACTTTGCCCTGGGCTCAGACACAGGTGGTTCGGTACGCGCACCGGCCAACCATTGCGGTTTGTTCGGTATGCGCCCTAGCCATGGCCGTATTAGCTTGGAAGACACCTTGGCCTTGTCGCCAAGTTTGGACACCTGCGGTTGGTTTACCCGCGACGTGCCCACATTTGCCAGGGTGGCCGATGTGCTGTTCGGTGAAGATGCCCAAGCCTTGCCCGACAACGTGCGCTTGCTGGTCCCCAACGATATTTGGGGGTTGGCCGCACCTGCAGCGGTTAAGGCGTTGAAGCCGGTGCGCGGGCAAATTGAAGAGTGCCTTGGCAAAGCCCGCACGGTTAACGTTGTGCTCGACGACTTTGACACCATGTTCTGGCATTTTCGCGCTATTCAAGGACGTGAGGCCTGGGATGTGGATGGGGCTTTCATTCAGCGCTTTTCGCCTGTACTAGGCCCAGGTGTGGCCGAGCGGTTTCAGTGGGCGTCCGAGCTAAGCGACGCCACCGTGGCTTCGGCCCAGGAATTTCGCCAACGCTGGCGCGCGCATATTGGCCGAATATTGGGCACCGATGGCGTGCTGCTCATGCCCACCATGCCCGATGTGGCGCCGCTGATCTCTGCATCGGAAGCCGATCTGGATGCTTACCGTAACCGCGCCACGCGCATGCTGAGCGGTGCAGGTTTAGCGGGCTTGCCGCAATTGAGCTTGCCCTTGGCCCAACGCCAAGGCGCTCCCTTGGGAATCTCATTGGTCGGGCCGGTGGGCAGTGACCGCAGCCTGGTTCGCTTGGCCGAGCGCATCCACGCGGCTCTGAGTTAAGCCGGATGGGGCTGAGTCAGTCCGCAGGCCAGGTCGGGTGGACGGCTTGGAGCAAGGTAAAGACCTCGCAATCCTCTTGTGGCCCGTGGCGTTCAATAACCCAAAATGAGCTAGTTGTGGCGCTCGAGCATTTGGCATGCCGTGCGCGGGTTGGGGTGGTTTGTGCATAGCAGATATCATGGTACAAGCCACCACCTCTTGCAGGCAACAACATGCATGACTCACCAACATTTGCAAAGAACAGCCCCATGAAACTTGACTCACACCCCTTACCTGATTTGCGCATCAATGCCCAGCGTCTTTGGCAGGCTTTGATGGACTTGGCCCAGATTGGCGCCACCGCCAAAGGCGGGGTGTGCCGTTTGGCGCTGAGCGACTTAGACCGCCAGGGCCGCGACATGGTCACCCAATGGGGCCGCGAAGCGGGCATGACGGTGACATTGGACCAAATTGGCAATGTGTTCATGCGACGGCCTGGGCGCAACCCTGATTTGCCCCCCATCATGACGGGCAGTCATATTGACACACAACCTACTGGCGGTAAGTTCGATGGCAATTACGGCGTTTTGGCTGGTTTGGAAGTGGTGCGCTGCCTCAACGACCATGGCATTGAAACCGAAGCGCCCATCGAGGTTGCTTTTTGGACTAATGAAGAAGGTTCGCGTTTTGTGCCGGTGATGATGGGATCGGGAGTGTTTGCCGGTGCTTTCTCTTTAGAGCATGCTTATCAAGCCCGCGACCAAGACGGCAAATCTGTGCGCGAAGAACTCGAGCGCATTGGCTACTTGGGCACCGAGGTGCCGGGGCAACACCCGATAGGCGCATATTTTGAAACCCATATTGAGCAAGGCCCGGTGCTTGAAGATGCAGGGGTCACAATTGGTGTGGTCACCGGGGTGTTGGGCATCCGCTGGTTTGATTGCACGGTCATGGGCATGGAGGCGCACGCCGGGCCAACCCCAATGCCTTTACGACGCGACGCCCTGCAAGTGGCCACCACCTTGATGCAATCCGTGGTCGCTGTAGCACAGCAATACGCGCCAGACGGGCGCGGCACCGTGGGCATGGTGCAAGTCCACCCCAACAGCCGCAACGTCATCCCCGGACGGGTTAAGTTCAGCATTGACCTGCGCCACCCTACCGATGCGGGCGTGGACGCTATGGCCGATAAGGTCAAGGCCTTAGCGCAGCGCTTACAAGAAGAAACCGGCCAAAGCATCCAGATTGAATTGGTTTCTAGCTACCCGGCCCAGGTCTTCCATGCCGAATGCGCTCAAGCCGTCACCGACGCTGCACAGCACCTGGGTCACAGCCACATGCAAGTGGTCTCAGGTGCGGGCCATGATGCGGTGTACACCGCCCGCCTGGCCCCCAGCGGAATGATCTTTATCCCTTGCAAAGATGGCATCAGCCATAACGAAATCGAAGATGCCAAGCCAGAGCACATTGCCGCTGGCTGCAATGTTTTATTGCATGCCATGTTGGCCAAGGCGGGGGTTGTACGCAACAAGTTAAACGTGACATGAGCCAAAAAAAGCCTTGAATGACTTGAAGGTTTTGATGACCCTATTGACACACAGTTAACCAGCTTATTTCAAAGGAATAGACATGATTCGTACATTGAGTGCTGTGGGCGGCATGCATGTGGCCCCGCATCATTTAGCCGCGCAGGCGGGTCGAGATGTTTTGCGCGAAGGCGGCAATGCCATTGAAGCCATGGTGGCCGCGGCTGCTGCCATTGCCGTGGTGTATCCGCACATGAATGCCATTGGTGGTGATGGTTTCTGGCTGATCCACGAGCCAGGCAAACCGCCTGTGGCCATTGATGCTTGCGGCAGCGCTGCTGGTTTGGCCACGCGCGACTTTTATGCCGGCGATTCGGTGATTCCGCCGCGTGGCCCCAAGGCTGCGCTCACCGTGGCCGGCACCGTAGGAGGTTGGGCCAAGGCGCTGGAAGTTGCCGCACCTTGGGGTCAAGCGCTTCCACTTTCTCGTCTGCTGTCAGACGCAATTCACCATGCAGAGAGGGGCGTTCCCGTGACGGCCGGGCAAAGCGAATTGACAGCGCAAAAGCTACCGGGTTTGAAAGACGTGCCTGGCTTTGCCAATGTTTTTTTGGTCAACGGCGCGCCGCCCCCGGCAGGTTATTTGCTGCGCCAACCGGCGTTGGCCAAAACATTGAGGACCTTGGTCGAGCATGGCCTTGATGATTTTTACCGGGGTAGCATTGCCGAGCGCATGGCCCGTGAACTTCAAAGTCTGGGTAGCCCTCTGCGCCAGTCTGACTTCGCTGCTTACGCGGCCCAATTGGTGCAGCCTCTGGCGGTGCGCCTAACCGATGCCACGGTTTACAACCTGCCGCCCCCGACGCAAGGTTTGGCAGCGCTCATGATTTTGGGCTTGTTTGACCGCCTTGGCGTGGAGGAGGGCGAGAGCTTTGCCCACCTGCACGGCTTGGTCGAGGCGACCAAGCGAGCCTTTCGGGTGCGCGAGCGCGTGGTCACCGATCCGCGTCGTTTACCAGCCGATCCGCAAAGCTTTCTAACGGCTGGTTCGTTAGATGCATTAGCCGCCGAGATCGACCCAACGCGGGCGCTGCCTTGGCCAGACCCTGCGGCACCTGGCGACACCATCTGGATGGGCGCGGTAGATGCGCAAGGCCGCGCTGTTAGCTTTATTCAGAGTGTTTATTGGGAGTTCGGTTCAGGTGTGGTGCTGAGTGACACCGGTGTAACCTGGCAGAACCGAGGTAGCAGTTTTTCATTGGACCCGCGCGCACTCAATGCGCTGGAGCCTGGGCGCAAGCCCTTTCACACGCTTAATCCTTCTATGGCGCATTTTGACGATGGCCGCGTCATGCCCTACGGCACGATGGGAGGTGAAGGACAGCCGCAAACGCAGGCTGCAGTGTTCACGCGTTATGCGCGCTTTGGACAGTCATTGCAACAGGCCATCACCGCGCCGCGCTGGCTGCTGGGCCGCACTTGGGGTGACGTCAGCACCTCCCTCAAACTTGAGAGCCGATTTGACCCGGCATTGATTCAAGCCTTGAAGGATGCAGGCCATCAGGTGGAGTTGCTTCCGGAAGCCTTTAGCGACACCATGGGTCACGCGGGCGCCTTGGTGCGTCATTCGGACGGTTTGATTGAGGGTGCGGCAGACCCGCGCAGCGACGGATTGGTGGCTGGCGTTTGAGCTATCAGAGGCCGCATTTCGCGTGGCTTATGTGCTTTCTCAATTTGGGTCGGTACATTTAAACAAAGTGGGGTTTTGAATGGATATCAATTTGCCAGATGTGCTTGCTGAAGTGAGTGCCGTTTTTGAACAATACGAGCAAGCTTTGGTGAATAACGAAGTGGAGGTGCTGGATGCGTTGTTTCACAACAGTCCTCACACCTTGCGCTATGGCGCAACCGAAAACTTGTACGGCTACGAAGCCATTCGGGCCTTTCGGGCAGGCAGGCCGTCTAAAGGGTTGGCGCGGGAGCGCATGAACATCGTCATCACCACTTATGGTCGCGACTTTGCCACAGCCAATACAGAGTTTCATCGGGTTGGAAATGAGCGTACCGGGCGCCAAAGCCAAACTTGGGTGCGCACCGCGGAGGGCTGGCGCGTAGTTGCCGCGCACGTCAGTTTGATGGCATAAGTGAAACGTACTTGGTATCCAATTCGCCGCCATTCACAGGCCTCTTTCCAAAATCGCAGGCCCAGCGCGGCTGAAAGGAAAATTCCCATGACCACCGAAGCGCCCCAACTGAATCAAGTAGAGCTCGATTCGCTGCTTGGTTTCGCATCTGACGACGACAGCCACGTGCCCTACATGAAGCGCACGCGCGACTGGTACATGGCCCTTGGTTATAACAACCCTTACCGCTACGCTCACTACATCGACGTGCCGTTCCAGCCGCTTAAGAAGGCGTTGTCTGAATCGACTGTGACCTTGATGACAACGGCAGCGCCATTCCATCCTGACAAGGGGCCGCAAGGCCCAGGCGCGCCTTACAACTCCGCCGCCAAGTTCTTCGTTCCTTACGAGATGGACACATCGAAAGACCATGACGTGAGAATTTCGCATGTGGGTATCGATCGCATTCACACGTCGATGGAAGACAGCAACTCTTGGTTCCCGCTGCCGCTGATGCGCAAGCTGGCCGCACAGGGCCGAATTGGAAAACTGGCCAAGAACTTCCATGGCGTGCCAACCAATCGCAGCCAGCGCCACACGATCGAGGTCGACATTCCCATGATCATAGAGCGCTGCAAGTCAGACGGTGTGGATGTGGCCATCCTAATCCCCAACTGCCCGATTTGCCATCAGTCGATGAGCCTCACCGCCCGTGCGCTTGAGGCTGCAGGAATCCCTACGGTGGTGATGGGTTGCGCGAAGGACATCGTTGAACATGTCGGTGTGCCGCGCTTTATTTTCTCCGACTTCCCACTGGGCAATGCAGCGGGTAAGCCAAAAGATGCCGCGTCTCAGGCCGCCACGCTGGAGTTGGCATTGAAGCTCCTGGAGACATCGCCCAGCCCACGCACTACGGTGCAATCGCCCCAGCGCTGGAGCGATTCGCACATGTGGAAACTGGACTTCTCCAACATTGATCGCATGTCGGCCGAAGAGCTTGCGCTCCTGCGCGTAGAGACGGACAAAGCCAAAGCCACCGCCATGGCAATCCGCAAGGCGACGGTCGCCTGAATGAAATAATCAGTACTGTCGGCTTCGGCGCTGTAGGCGCTGACAACGCTGTAATGCGAGCTCGCAGAAGGGTAAAGGGCGATACCTTCAAATCCAACGCGACAAGGCCTGGACATCTTCAGCAAACATCTGTCCCTTTTCATGCTGCACCAATAGACCAGACTTGTCGTAGACCGTGACCACTGGAACAGAAG
>Ga0214919_10002958_pt1 | contig 26211 bp, 19 predicted proteins | sample LL1503_MetaG_FD_177994 | JGI IMG/M metagenome (GOLD analysis project Ga0214919, IMG submission 177994) | Freshwater microbial communities from Lake Lanier, Atlanta, Georgia, United States - LL-1503 | ecosystem: Environmental > Aquatic > Freshwater > Lake | place: USA: Georgia | collected...
TTAACACCTGATGATACACCAGCAGTAACGATAACTGGTGTAATTGAGTTTGCTCTTAATGATTTTAAACTTGTTGCCATTATAGTTCCAGTACCTTCCATCCATATGTAGTGTTACTATAAACTAAACCAAAACTGGTTTGATCCACATCTATTGTTAAGTCAGCAGCAATACCTTGAATCTTGTGACTGTTTCTTGCAACAGTTAAATTGTTTGCACTGAATGTTCCGGCCAAATCATTGAAACGAATTGTATCACCTAATGTTGCCGTTGCAGGCAACGTCATTGTTTTTGGACCCGTTGAAGTATCAACAAAATAACCACTGCTTGCAACCATGGTTGTATTTGCGTTTGCAATATACCATGTTAATGAATTACCACCACTAACAGTAACCAATTCACGCACTTGAATATCAACACCAGTGGCAGGTGCAGTTGCAAATACTACGTTTGCACCAGATACTGTATAGTCTGTAGTTGGTCTTTGTAAAATACCATTTTCTGCAACCAGTAAATTGTTAGAACTAATACCAGAAGTAACAGTAAAGTTTGTTGCAGTATTATTACCTGTATATCCTCTGTAAACTAAACTACCTGAAACCACAGAAGTGGCAGTTAAGGTTGTGACTTCAATATAAGAAGTATTTGGTGGAATAGAATCAAATGATAAAACATTTCCAGATAAACTATAAGAAGTTTTAGGTTGTATTACACCTTGTATGGAAACAAAAGTTAAATTTTCATTTGATGGTGTTGTTGATAATGTGAATGATGAATTTGATCCGTCACCTGTAAATGCATCAACATAACCTATCAGTGCTGCGCTGCTGACGTTGTTTGCAGCAGTATAGGCCGCATTTGCTTGTGCTCTGGCCCAAGTGTCTGCACCACCTGCCGTATTGGCTGTTGTAAAGGCTGCGTTAGCTGTATTATATGCATTGTTGGCTTGATTTCTAACCCAAGTATCAGTAGCATTATTGGCCGCATTAAAGGCCGCATTAGCAGTTACAAAGGCACCGTTAGCAAAAGATGCTGTGGTATTTTGTGATGCATAAGAAGCGTTTGCGGTTATAAAGGCACCGTTGGCAAATGAACCTGCGGAGTTGGCCTTATCAAATGCATTGTTTACATAAGGTAATAAATCTATACCTTTAAGTGTAATCGTTGTTGATTTTAAATTTGCATTGAGTGTTGCAACAGAAAATGATGCATGATTGATATCAATATTATTGTTAGCACCAACTTCTGGAGTATAACCTTCAAACAAATACCATTCATCAACACCAGAATCTCTTATCAAACCGGTATGAGCATTTGTTCCGTTATTGTAGTGTGATGCAAAACCAATATCTAATACATCACCACTATAGTTTCCAATACCCATTATAAACAAGGTATCGTTAGCAACAATTTGCGTTGCACTTGTAATGAAACTGTTTCCAACAACTGATAAATTACCTGTGATATTAACATCACCAGATATTGTACCACCTGAAGTATTAAATTTTAGATTTGCTGCCGCAAAGGCACCATTAGCAAAACTTGCGGCAGAGTTGGCTACAATAAAAGAACCATTAGCAAATGAACCTGCTGAGTTAGCTGTATTATATGCATTGTTGGCTTGATTTCTAACCCAAGTATCTGTCGCATTATTGGCAGCATTGAAAGCTGCGTTAGCAGTTACAAAGGCACCATTAGCAAAACTGGATGCTGAGTTTGCGGTGTTATATGCATTGTTTGCCTGAGTTCTAACCCATGTGTCAGTAGAATTATTGGCAGCCGTGAACGCCGCATTTGCGGTATTGTATGCGTTGTTAGCCTGTGTTCTAACCCATGTGTCAGTAGAATTATTGGCAGCCGTGAAGGCCGCATTTGCAGTATTGTATGCGTTGTTAGCTTGAGTTCTAACCCATGTATCTGTGGAATTATTTGCTTGTGTAAATGCGGAGTTTGCTTGAACGAAAGCCGCATTTGCTTTACCAAAAGCAGATGTAACCAAAGAAGAAAAATCTTTGGTTGAATCTAATCTTGATGGCGTTATTTTTGTTGGCATTTTTAATATTTATGACATGTACCAGTATTGAGAAGAAGGTGCAGCAGGTGCCCCAAATGGATCGGGTGCTGTTTGTATAAATGTACTCATTCTAGTAACAGATGTTACTGTTGCAACATAAAAACCACCTTGTGTAGGTAAATTACTATTAGATAAAGAAAAAGATTCAGAATTCGATATTTGATTTATAGATGTATTAGATACAAGTATAGAATTTACGGTTGGAACATTAAATCCACCATTAATCGGAGAAAAACCATTGCCTGAAAAATTTATTGTACCAGAAGGTATATCACCAAACAGAACTGTAAATGTGTTTGTTGATGATATTGTGGGTGTGTAAAAACCACCTATACTTATAGTGGTATTTGCCATGGTTTAAGCTTTTCGGATAAACCATAAGTCTGGTGTATTGGGTGCTGCACCTGTTCTTACAGGAATCCAACTTTCACCATTTATAGTATATTCACTTGCAGTTACATAATAATCCAATCCTGCTTTTGTCATGTGTGGTCCACGCATAATACCATAGGCCGTTCCCTGAACACCACTATAATTGCCAGTATTGAATCCACTAAACACTATTGGATATGCTGCTGGTACGGATAAACCAGTTATAGGATCGCTCATTGGTGGTTCCCAATTAGTAAAATAGTTATAACTAGCTTGTGATTGATTTGATAGTAAGTAGTTTGGTATAATTGGTCTTAAATAATTATAAGTTATCGAACCTTCTCGTACATATCCATAACTAGGTACGTTTGGCCAACCATAATAAGATGCTCCTCCCATTTGCCATGTCAATTGACAAGGATAATTATAATTATTATAACCAGTTCCACCCCAAGTAGTTGAGTATGCTACAGGAAAAGTTCCGTCTTGTTTAATTCCTGTTCCAAACATAACAGCTGTGTCTTGATGGTAATAATTGTTTACAGTCCAATTGACTGTATCTGTTCCTCTACCGTAACAAAAATGGACCCAAGGAACATTATCTGTTTTTGTTAATTCCCATCCAGAAACTGTTCTTAAACCAAAATAAAATAACGCCTTAGGAGTTACAATAATAATATAATTTGCTGTAACAGCAATAGTATAAGTCATTGATGCTTCATCAAATCTAAATGCACCATGATTATAGGATGTGATACTTCCAGGATCACGAACACCACAAACTGGTGTACTGTTCCAAATATCAGTACTTGTTATTGCAATTGATGTTGGATTGTTGGCTGAACAACCTGCGGCCCATTCTATACGTGGATAACTAGTGAAAGAACTGCTATACGGATAATTATAATTTCCAAAAGCTGCACGTAAATATGGAAAAGTTGTTTTACCTGTACCTGTCTGATACAAATCCACCCATGTTGAACCAGAAGATGAACTATATGCTGTGTTTGCAAAAGTTGTTGTACTAACTCCGTTTGACCAACCACCAGCTTCTGAATTACTAACAACAGTTATACAATTATAACTACCATTAAGTGTACCTCCTGATGTGTTTACTGGATTGACAACAGGTGTACTACCTGCATTTGCTGTTGCTACTGCATGTAAACAACGCAACATATTAAAGTTTCTACTTTTTGCATCGGTGGAAACACCACCAATTTCTGGATTAACTGTGACTATCATTTTTTACTCCGTAATTATTGCATAATTATTTGCGGCCAATCTGGATGTTCCCGATGTATTGTATACCGAATCTATTACATAACCGTAATCAGGAATTCTCATTAGATTGTTTACACCAAATGCTTGATAACCTTGTGTGTTTGCTGCAATAAATGCTGGATTTTCAACTACAACTAAACTGCCGGTTGCATTACTTGCAAATGTAGGTGGAACATAAGTTGTCCATAAATTACCCGAAATGCTTGAGTAACCGCTTGCTGCACCTTGTAGGTTGTATGCATAAGGAACATTGAATGTTCCATTGGTTAATTTAATATATGCCATCTTCATCTGAGATGCATAAGTTGATGTGATACCATTGTTACCTAAATCAAATAAACCAAATCCTATACCACTAGTTAAACTGGAAAAATATAAACACTTGCTTGTAATGACAATGTTTAATCCTTTAGGAAATTGTTCTGAACCATTGTATGTATTTGGTGTAACGTTGACTGTTTGTGCAACACTGTTTAATAAAGTATCTGTGCCTGATGTATAACTTTGAGCCAAAGTGAAGGTTGTCATCTTGGATGAATCATATGTCAATCTAAAATAGTGTGTATAACCACTATCTGTACCATGAATTTTACTAAATGTATTTGAACTGTCGTTTACTTTTGTGTATATGCCTGCTGGATATGTACCTGTCATGGTAGTGTTTGCTTTATCGCAACCAGCACTTAGACCACTAACACTAGTGATGGTACCATCAATCAAACCTTTAATGTCAGAACTAAAGGTTGTGATAGTTGTATTTGCATACATTCTATATTTGATTAACATTATTGGGTTCCTTCTGAAGGTGTTTCTTCCTCTACCACAACAGGATCTGGTTCAGGTGGTAAAGGTAAAGGTAAATCAACAACAAATATGAAATTACTATCTTCTATGTTGTAATCGTCCTTTGTGTAAACGAAATATGTTCCTTTTAATTGAGTGACAACACAACTAACCAAATTAGTACCTGCAGCGTCTGCAAATTTAAGGGTTATATTTTCAACTTGTGAATCACCAGCAACCAATTCACCAGCATAAATGTATATTTTTGCTGGTTCTGTTCCAAATAATTGTTGTAATAAATCGTGCGTCATTTCTATTCCTATTATGAATATTCTAGGTCTACTTTTAAGTCTGTGGCACCAGTGCCTGTAGTTATATTTATCGTCAAATAATCTGACGATGTGAGACTTATACTTGCGGCCGTTGCACCCATTCTATATGTTCCGGCTGACATGGTGTATGTACCAACAGTAGAACCATTCTTTTTCAGTACAAATGTGAATGTATCTGAAGATGCTGTACCTAAACTCGCATAAACATTACTAATGGTACAGTTGGCTGTTGGATAACTTCTTGCAGTTCCAGTAACTGGTGTGGAGATAGAACCTGTTTGTATAAAAGTAAAGTATTTCTTTGATGTTGCAACAGTAACGTTTGCACCTTGTAATACCGAAGTAACCTCTATCAAGGCACCATTTTCAAATGTTGAATCAAAAGTAATTACACCGTTTGCAACAGTATATGAGTTTCTATATTGAACGGTACCATCCACAATAGCAGTAATAAAATCTTCTGTTGATGGAACCACACTCAAAGTAAATGTGGTAGTATTTCCGTTTGCAGTAAAGTTGTCTGTAGTTACTGCAATACCAGAACTTGAACCACCACTTGTATTGGCTGCATTAAACGCTGCATTGGCTTGTGCAAAGGCCGCACTAGCTAAACTTGCGGCTGTATTGGCTTGTGTAAAAGCACCATTTGCAAATGAAGCTCCCGAATTGGCCACTCCATAACCAGAGTTTGCCCTCAAGAAAGCACCATTAGCAAATGAAGCCGCAGAATTAGATGTTACAAAGGAACCATTTGCAAAACTTGCAGCTGAATTGGCAGTTACGAAGGCACCATTAGCAAATGATGCACCAGTGTTCGCAACACCGTAACCAGAATTTGCTCGGTCAAAAGCACCATTGGCAAAAGATGCTGCTGCGTTAGCAGTTACGAAGGCACCATTAGCAAATGACGATGCACTATTAGCTTGTGTGAAAGCACCATTAGCAAATGAAGCCGCAGAGTTGGCTGCATTATATGCTGTATTTGCCTGAGTTCTTACCCATGTATCTGTAGAATTATTTGCAGCAGTAAAGGCTGCATTGGCTCTATCAAATGCACCGTTAGCAAAGCTGGCACCAGAATTAGCGGTTAAAAATGCACCGTTAGCAAAGCTGGCTGCCGAGTTCGCTGTTGTAAATGCACCATTAGCAAAACTACCTGATGAATTGGCCGTATTGTATGCATTGTTGGCTTGATTTCTAACCCAAGTATCTGTTGCATTATTGGCTGCATTATAAGCTGCGTTGGCTCTATCAAATGCACCATTAGCAAAAGATGCTGTAGTATTCTGTGAATTATAAGATGAATTTGCAGTAAGAAAAGCGGCATTTGCCGTGCTTCTTGCATATGAATCTGTACTACTGGTGTTGGCTGCATTATAAGCTGCATTGGCATGTGCATAAGCCGAGTTTGCAAAAGATGCACCAGAGTTTGCCTTGTCGTATGAACTGTTGGCTTGACCCCTTACCCAACTATCAGTAGAATTATTGGCAGCTGTAAACGCAGCATTTGCTGTTGCATATGCAGAATTTGCTCTATCAAATGCTGAATTGGAGTTGTCTGTAATAACTGGAATGTTACTTAATAACTCACGTACTTGAATTATTGATCCATTTGCCGGAGCTTCCACAAAAGTAATAGTGTTTCCACTTACACTATAGTCTGTTAATGGATTTTGTGTAATACCATTATCAAAAACTAGAATACTATTTGCGGATGTATTAGAAGAAATAGTAAAGGTGTTTGTGTTACCATTACCAGTAAAGTTTCTTGTTATATAATACAAAGCAGCTGTATTGCTGGCTGTAAAAATTGTATTGTATGCCAAATTGGCTGTAATAAAGGCTGCATTAGCAGTTCCTCTGGCCCAAGAATCTGAACTTCCTGTATTCGCTGCATTGTAGGCTGCGTTAGCATGTGCAAAGGCACCGTTAGCAAATGAACCAGATGAGTTGGCCGCATTAAATGCACTGTTGGCTTGCGTTCTAACCCAAGTATCTGTTGAATTGTTGGCAGCTGTAAAGGCTGCATTTGCGGTAGCATAAGCAGTGTTGGCCTGTGTTCTAACCCATGAATCCACAGGGTCAGTGTTTGCTTTATTGAAGGCCGCATTTGCTTGAATGAAGGCTGCCGTAGATAAATCGACAGCAGTATTTGCCTGAGTGAAAGCACCATTTGCAAATGAAGCACCACTGTTTGCAACACCATATCCAGAGTTTGCTCTTAAGAAAGCACCATTAGCAAATGATGATGTAGAGTTGGCTGTAACAAAGGCACCGTTAGCAAATGATGCACTAGAATTTGCAACTTCGTAACCTGAATTTGCACGTTGAAAGGATGCATTAGAAAAAATTGCAGTAGTGTTTTGCGAAAGATATGATGCATTAGCAGTTACAAATGCACCATTAGCAAATGACGCACCAGAGTTGGCTGTAACAAAGGCACCGTTAGCAAATGACGCACCACTATTAGCAGTTACAAATGCACCATTAGCAAATGAACCGGCTAACCTTACATCCTTTTTATCTTGGTTGCCAATGTAACTAAATTCCATGTTATGTTATTTCCAATAAACTCAAAATAACATCTGCTGCTGAAGCATTACTTGTTGAAACTTTGAGAGCATCGTTGGCTCTCATTATTAATTTCTGTTCACCACCAATTGTAATCAAAGAATTACCTGGATCAATTACAGCCATCTTAACCATATAATAATCCGACCCACCGGAAGTTAAGATAACGTTTGCGGTTATTGATGTGTTTAATATGTTTGCAATCGTCATGCCAATGACTGTCGTTGATACATTGGCACCAGCTGTATAGATTGTGGTAGGTGATGTTCCGACTGCTGCTTGTAGTTGATTTTTAAAAGTATTTGCCATTTAAATTTCCTTATCCTTTATTTATTACATCAACTAAAGGCGATAGTGAAAGCAACAATGTCTGAGTTGGTGTCTAGTGCGGTTGTTCCTGTGTTTGCCTTATTGAAGGCTGCATTAGCGTGAATAAAGGCTGCATTAGCAAATATAGCCGTGGTATTTTGTGCTGCATAGGCCGCATTTGCACGGTCAAACGCAGGACCAGGATCACTTCCTCCTGATACCGATGCATTGATTGTGATTGTTTTTGTGGTTGTGTTGGTGCTAATGGTAACATTATTACCAGCAACGAAAGACAAGGTGTCTGAACCACTTCCCGCAAATATTAGGGAGTTGTTTGAGTTGATTGTGTCAAACGAGAATTGGTTGGAGATGTATGATGTTCCACCAAGACTGTTTTTATAAAACAGTTTTCCATCGGCGTAGTTAAGAGCGACCTCACCAAATGCAAGACCTGATGGTGTGTTTCCTGTTACGCCTGATTTTTTTAACTGTATTGCTGTGTTTGACATTTACTTAAAACGATCCGCCATCCTTGAGTTCGCCATCAGCACCAACTAAACTTGTTATAGCAGTTGGTGCCACTTCTTTATTCAGCTGTTCTTCAATTTTTTTTCGTTTGGCAGGAGGTAGTTGTAAGTATTCAATCTTTTCAGTTAATGATTTAATCGTATCATTTAAATTACTTTTTTCAGTTTCATGTTTCTGAATCAACAGTTTAACATTCTTTTCATTTTCTTCATTAATGCCATTAATTTTTCCAGTATTTTCGGCATTAATAGAGTTGATTCTATTGTCAAGTTCTGTACGAACTCTATTAGTTTCTTCTCTGGCTCGAATCAATTCACCTTTAAACGTTTCAACATGTGTTGCTTGATTCTTAACACTTTCATAGTCTCTAAACTTTGTGTTTAATTCTTCAAGTTCAACACGATGTTTATTGGTCAATTCATTAATGTCGGTACTTTGTTTAGAAACAAGTTTTTCGGTTTCGGCTAACTTGTTTTTTAAATCTTGTATAACATTATTTTCATTTGATGCATTGGTTAATTTTAATTCTTGAACAGTTTCTTGCAGTTCTTCGTTTAAATTAATCAACGCTTCAATTTTTTCACTTTGTTCTTTTACAACCTCATCAGTAATTTTTTGGTTCGCTTGCATTGAAACATTTCGGACAACACAGTCTGTCATTGTTGCCGTTAATGTTTCAATATAATAATTTAAATACTTTTCATTTGCCATATCAAACTCCTATCATAAAAAAAATCTATTACATTATATAGTCAGCTTAGAATTGACCTCCATCCAAAGCGGATGACCAAATAGGAACACCTGCATTGGTTACTGTAAGAATTTGATTAGACCATGTTTGGTCGGATGAACCTGCAGCAGCAGTAACAGCTAGTGCATTTGAACCATCGCCGTATACGATACCCTTTGATGTAAATGTAGAAGCACCAGTACCGCCTTGTGTTACAGTCAGACCAGAAATATCAGCAGCAGTCGCAGCACTTACACGGCCGTATGCATCAACAGTCAATGATGTGATTGTTTTAGCAGCACCTAGTGTACCAGTCAATGCATACGTTACGTTAGCGATTGCTTGAATTGCACCGTTGCCATTACCAACCAACATTCTACCAGCGGTGAATGTCGATGCACCTGTACCGCCTTGTGGAACTGATAGACCAGAAATTTCTTGTTGTGTGAATCCTGTTACACGACCATATACGTCTGTTGTAATGTTGTTAACTGTGTTTGATGTTGCAACGTTTACGTTTACAACAGAAACGTTTGCTTGTGATACTAGACCACCTGTGCCGTTACCAAGAACAACCTGACCTGCGTTGAATGTACTTTGTCCTGTACCACCTTGGCCAACTGTTAGACCAGAAATCTGACTGAATGTTGCAGCGGTTGTTCTACCATATGCATCAACAGTTACAGAAGTAATGGTGTTATTTTGTGCGCCAGTACCTGTTTCGGTATATGTACTATTAGCAAGTAGTTTTAATGAGTTTGAACCATCACCAACAAGGATAGAACCAGCAGTGAATGAACTTGCGCCAGTACCACCGTTAGATACTGTTAGGTCATCAGTTAATGTTAATGATTTTAGTGATGTTGCACCAGCAACTGTTAGTGTACCAACTTGTAATACTGTTGTGTTTGCCCATGCAGCAACTAAGTTTGATTTCAAGTTTGCTTGGCGGAAGGTTCCTGATGAAACGTTGATTACGTTACTTGATGGATCACCTGTATAATTGTCGAATAGGTAATATGCACCATCACCAGCATGACGAATCAAACCAGCAGAACGAGCCGTACCATCATTGTATGAACCAACAAAACCAATATCAACTGCATCGCCTGCATTATTTGCCGCAAGAACAATCAATGCATCTTCAGTTGACAATGTTGTTACATCATATTTTGTAACATCACCTAAAACAGCAAGATTACCGCTGATAGTAATATTACCATCAATCGTTTGATTCATTGATGCAGTATTTGAACGAACAACTGTAGTGTCTACACTAAAAGAAACTGCATTGTCTGTTACTACTGATGTGATGCCTTCACCACCAATGAAGGTCAATGTGTTATTTGCAAGGTGTACTGTATCTGTACCAGTATCACCAGCAATACTCAATGCTGTGGCGATACTTGTATTAGCAATGGACATGATACGACCATTTGCAGCAACAGTAACAACTGGTATGTTAGATGTACCACCATAAACACCAGCGCTTAGACCAGCAACAGAGTTAAGTGATGCACTTAATGTTGCATTTGCAGTACCATTAAACAACTGTGCAGACGCAGTAATGTCACCACCAGTAACATTAATAAATCTGTCTGTTTGGAATTGTGTTGCAGAGTTTGCGTTACCTGAGAAAGCACCAGTACTTAATGTTCCACCATCAGAGAAACTAATACTTCTGACGTTTGCGTGGCCAACAAAAATGTTACCAGCAGCATCACGTTTAACTATGGTGCTTACAGTATTTGAACTGGTAGCTGCATCAATCTGTGAGGTATAGTATTGACCACCAACATTAACAACACCTGTACCAGATGGTGAACCAATGAAAATGGTATTTGAAAGGTATGAATAACCAAGTTCACCGGCTTGTAGGCTTACTGGTGTGCCTAGTGTGGTGGAACGCTTGATTAGAATTGAGGTGTTTCCGATGGCCATTATTATTATCCTTTTTGATTAGTTGGATTTAAATCCTATATCTATTTATGAAAAATTGCCTGCATCAATTATACTAAGTGCATTAGCAATGTACTCCGGTCCAGCAATACTGACTATATTGTTGGTCCATAATTGAGTTTCCACATTTAATGTGGTACTACCAATAAAAAGTGTGTTGGAAAGAAAAGAAAATGCTAATTCTCCGTCAGCCAAGTTGCTTGGTGCAGTGTTCGCATAGGAACGCAGTATTTGTATTGTTGTATTTGATCCTGCCATAATTTATCTCAAAAGAAACCCATATCAACACCCTGGAATGCCAAATAAGTTATTGAGTTTGCCACTGCTCGTTGAATTGCATCTTCTGGAATCACACCAGCAATGGTTTGTACTGGTGTAAGACCACCAACCGGTGATACAACAAGCGCAATCGGATTAGGATTTGCTGCTGTTGGTGCAGCTGAAAATGAAAGCGCACCAGTTGTTGCTTCAGATTTAATGACTGTACCATCCAAATCAATAGTGTTACCACTTAGGTAAAGACTTCGAAACTTTCTTGTTCTACTACCAAGGTCAAATGTTCTTGATTCTGTTGGTAATAAATTACCATGAACTGGTGTATCGGTACCAAGGCCTTTGGCACTAAATGTTTTAGTATCTGAATTATAAACTATCACATCACCGGTGTTTGCACCAGTTAAAGATAAGTCTGTTAAACTTCTGAGTGTTTTTGTACCATAAGATAGAGTTTGAACCTTTGACTTTTGTCCTTCTATTCTTACCCTAACGGTTGCTGGTTGTCTGACTGTTACTGTTGGCATGATGTTCCTTTAAAATACAGTAACTTGAGGCAATACGTTCACAATTCCTTCTAAAACTCTTGTAACATTGTTAGAAGAATCTTTTATAACAACATCATATACGTATCTACCAGCAGAAATATTTGCTGTGTTTGCATATGGTAAAGACATAATCATAATGCCTTCAGTTGGATCATTGATAGTTATAACGAATTGCGCTGTTGTGTTACTTGAATAATAAGATTTTTTCATCACAGCTTTAATTTGGCAATTAACTAATTGAAAAGGTGTACCATCGGCCTCATCTAATGCTACTGATGTATTGAAGTTTGAACCTTGTTCTAAAAATAATTCTTGATAACCTGCTGGCATTTTTTAACCCCTTTAGAGGTATTTATCAGTTATTCGGTTCGCATCCAAACATATAATGGATCAATGTCTGGTGTCGTATTGGCTGTGCCAAAGGCTGTGTTGGTAACTGCTACCCAGGTACCAAAACCAAACAATGTATTCGGATTAGCACTGTTCAATCCGTTCATGTAAATTGAACCAATCGGATAACCAGTGGTTAATGTATTTATTGTGGTAGGAATAGAAGGTTTATCTGATAAATCAAAGTAAGAACCTGATGTGGCCACTGAAGCTAAACCTGCAACAGCTGATGCATTAATTAAAATTGCGATATTGTTTGCTGAAGTAAGTCTACCTCTGTTATCAACGGTGAATCTTGGCACAAAAGATTGTGACCCATATGAACCAGCCGTTACACCTGTTATAGTTAGTCTAGCTGATGGTAAAAAACCTGCGTTTATATTAGCTGCATCTGTTGTGTCTGTCGTTGCTGACGTGGCCAAACCAGTAACTTGTGAAGATGATATTGATATTGTAACGTTAGCTGCTGATGTAATTCTACCATAAGAATCGACCACAAATCTTGAATATGCGGAACCAGCTGCGGAACCGTATGTACCAATTGTTACTGCTGTTGTTGGTAATCTAGTCGCAGGTAAGGTACCTGATGTAATGTTATCAGCAACTGTAGTATCCGTGGTTGCTGATGCAGCAAAGGTTGGATAACCAGTAATCTGTGAAGTTGCTATTTGAATTGCAGTGTTAACCACACTAGTGATTCTGCCTTTTGCATCCACATTAAACTTTGGAACAGAATTTGCTGTACCATAACCTGTTGCAGATACGCCAGTATTAATGAATCTAGCATCAACAAATGTACCTGATGTTACTTGACTTGTAGTTATTGCAACAGCCTGTTGTGACGCTGATGTAATTCTACCTTGAGCATCAGTTACAATTGTTGGTATTTGTGTGGCATCACCATAGGTACCAGCAGTCACTGCTGTGTTTGCTAGTACTGATGGCGTTATCTTTGTTGTCATTTATTCTGTCCTTTTAATACTTCAATTTCTGCTTTAAGTTCTTTAATGGCTTCAATCAAAACACCAACAATATTACCATAAGATACTGACATAAATTCATCATCACTTGAGGCATCCATAACAACTTCAGGTAATACTTCTTTCATTTCTTGTGCAATCACACCAACACCCTTTGTGCCTGAATCAATTCTTTCATAAGTAACACCACGCATTTTCGATACAGTGTCTAAAGCATTTGTAATTGTTTCAACATTTGTTTTTAATCTTGCATCAGAATAAGCAGTAACGTTGTTTCTAAATACTGCATTACCAACAGTATCTAATGTCATTCTAAAGGTATTTAAACCATCAGACCATCCACCAATTCTAAAGATATTATCATTATCTAGACCCATATTAATTGCATATCCACTTGGTCTATGGAATGACATGGTTGCATGGTTGGTACCAGAACTTGAACTATTTCCATAAGCAACTAGTGTACCTGCTTGACTAGCAGTACCTACAGAAGCAGAAGAAGTATAATTACGTGTTCCTGTGATATTAAAGGAGTCAGTTGTATTTAAAACATTTGATCCATTAACTTCTAGACCTTGACCATTCAAATAGTATTTTGTACCATCGTTGTAAAGATATCTGGTACCTGCACTGTTTAGGAAAATAGCACCAGAAGTGCCACCACTCCTGAAAGCTTTTATATCACCATTTGTTCCTAGACTAATTGTACCTGTTCCAGCTGATATACTTACATCTCCAGTGAATGTTGCACCACTTAACTTAGCATAAGAATAAGGCAGTCTTGCTTCAGCAAGAGTGCCTGCGTTAATGTTAGAAGCATCTCTTGTGTCAACTGCAACCCATGCACCAAATGTTGGAAAATCTGATACTTGAGATTTAGTAATTGATATTTGACTATCTGATGCTGCAGTTATAACACCTTTTGAATTAACGGTAAATGTACCAACTTTATTTCCAGCACCATATGTACCAGAACTTAATCCTGATTGTGTTGTTAGTCTGTCATTACCCAATGTACCTGAAATAATATTGGTTGCATTTGTTGTATCAACAGCTGCTGGTAAATCAATAATTTGTGAACTACGAATTAAAATGGCAGTATTAGTTACATCAGTAATTCTACCCTTAGCATCAACAGTAAATCTTGGAATAGTATTTGCATTACCGTGAGTGGCTGCAGTTACACCACTATTAATCAAATTAATATCAGCAATAGTACCATCAATCTTTGTATTTGCAATACTTGTTATCCATGATGGATTAGCATATGAACTACTTGAATACAATCCATTTGTTACTGTGCCTGCATTACCAGTAATACTATGCATGAAAGTATAACTAGAGTTAGCAAAATTATTTACAAATGCAGTTGTTGCAAAGACTGTGTTTGATGTTGTTGTTGGCATTGTAAGACCATCTACACGGCCTGTGAATGTTCCACCAATCTTTGGCATCTTCCTAGTTTCTAGGTTGTCAATCGCCTCTTGAATCGTGTTAGCAACCATACTACCTGATACAGGACCGTAAGCAATGTTGTTTGCAAAGTATTCATACACTGCATAACCATCAACCTCAACCAATATTTTATCACCTGTTACTGGTGCGCTTGTGAACTGAACAATTGAGTTTGAAGTGAATGCAAAATATTCGGATTCTAATTGACGCACACCGTTAATGTATGTTCTTAGTTGTGTACCAACACTAAATGTTGGTGTAGTAAATTTGGTTGTAAGGCTGTCACCAGTATATGACAAACGTGATGATGAAATTCTAGAACCTGGTTGTGTGCCACCTCCACCTTCACCTGTGCCACCGGTTACCCAAGAATAACCACCTGCACCATCTGTACCCAAAACTTTTCCTGCGGCACCTGAACCTGCTGCAGCAGTGACAGTCAAACCAAATAATGATGCGTAGGATGATGTTCCTGTACCGCCTTGGCCAACCTGTAGTGGTGTTGTCAGTGATAGTGCAGCAAAGGTTGGTGAACCTGTTGTGGTTAGGTCTTGTGATGTGCTAATTGACAAGGTGTTACCAGTACCATTATCGTTTGTGGCAAATATGACAATACCATTGTTACTCTTTAGTGTAATACCAGCACCATTTGCAGTAGCAGAACCTGTTGTTCCTTTAATTGTTGCAACAGTCGTATTAGCTTTATCAAATGCAGCATTCGCATGTGCAAATGATGGTGCAACCTGAGGTGCCACATTGTTTGCCGCTTCAAATGCAGCATTTGCATGTCTGAACGCCGCATTAGCAAAAGATGCAGTTGTATTTTGTGAAGTGTAAGATGAATTGGCTCTTACAAATGCTGCGTTTGCAAACTTATCTGATGAATCAATTCGACCTTGTAAGAATGTATTTGCAGTTGTAATTTTAGTATTCAACGTATTGGCTGCTGTGGAAGAAGCGGCCTGTGCGGCTGTTTGGTCTAATGCATCACTAACATATTGATCCGTTATTATTCTATAATAATTGCCGTTAGTTACATTTAATATATCAAAGTTTTTATTTGTTTCGTTCCAACGAAGACTTGCATTTGCACCAGTAACACCTCTATTAATATCAATTGAACTAATTAATCCTTCATTTGATCCTGCGTTCAAGGTAAATACATTTGAGTTGTATATTGTTGTGCCATTAATAACAAAATTACCACCAACCGATAGTTGTCCTACAGTTTGTAAATTATTAACAAACACTGATGCGTTATTAGCATCAATTTTTTGTGTCACACTCATTGTTGCAGTGTTTACAGAAATGTTTGATTGTAATCTATTTGTAAATGTATTACCTGTTACATTTAATAATGGTGTATATACAATACTATTTGCTTCTAATCTATTTGCAAATGCTGTTGTTGATACACTTAAAATTTGCGTGTTAACGGATGTATTTGCCTGTACTTGGTCAATCAATGCACGCTGAGTCACAGATAAAGTTTCTGTATTGGCTGATGTATTGGCTTGTAAAGTATTGGTATGAGTTTTACCTGTTACAGCTATAGCTGCAGTGGTAATTAATGTGTTCGCAATTAAATTTTTTGTCCAACTGGTGTTAACAACACTTGAGTTGGATGTATTCGTTGAAGAATTTGCTTGTAAATCATTTACAAAAGATGTTCCAACAACATTAATTGTTGGTGTTATTATATTAATATTTGCTGTTAATGTATTAGCTAATACATTTGTTGAAATCACTTGGCTTGTTATTACGTTAGACGTTGAATTCAATGAGTTTGTAAAAATTGTACCATAATTTATAATATTTCCTTGAATATTAGCTGTATTGGCATTTAACCTATCGGTTCCAATTAAATCTAAAGCGGTAAATGTATTTGAAGTTACTGATGTGTTTGCAATTATTATATTTGTTATTAGAGTATTAGATAATACACTATCAGATCCCGAAATTAAAGTATTAGAAACAAGTCTATTTGTAAAAATTGTGTTAACAACGGATATATTTGAAGTGTTTACGGATGAATTGGCTTGCAATCTATTTGTATGTAATGTGTGTACAATAGATGCATTAGATGTGTTGACACTGGAGTTGGCTTGTACTGAGTTGCCGAAGATACCAGTTGTTATAGAAATAGTTGCAGCGTTAATGACAGTATTAGCCTGTATTGCTGTTGTAGTTATAAAAGTGTTTGCTTGTAAACGACTTGTGTATATGTTACTGTTTGCAGTAAGTGCTTCTGTGACAACTTGATTATTTGATTGTAGTTTACTGGTGTATGATGTACCGGTAACAGATAAAGTTTCCGTATTAACCTTTTGGCGTGCTTCAAGTACATTTAAATCTAGGTTTCCACCAACATATAAATCACCACCAACTCTTGCATTATTTGCAACCCTTAAACCAAAACCGGAACCTAATACATTCAATACGTTTGCAATGTTTGCGCTACCCGATGTGGATAAACTCAATTCGGTATTTGTAAATAACCCTTGGCGTTGTACAGTCAAATCATTCTGTATTGTTGCGGAAGAACCGACACCTTGCACACTCAAAACTTTTTGTATAATAACATTACCGTTTGACTGTAAAGCGTTTAACGTTCCTTCTGAAAGATAAATTGTACCAGAATCTTTTACATAATTGTCTTTGGCCAATGTATTATTTTCAGCAATCAATGCACTGGTTGCATTTAACCAATGTCCGAATGTATTGGCATAACTTAATGTGGTAACTGTATTAGCCATTTTAACCTTTTTCTAATAGTTTTAGTAACAAACTTTTTATTTCTGTCATGTCTTGTTTCATTTCTGTGATATCAGACTTTACTTTATTTATTTCTTCTTTTTGAGACTCCATACCACGGCGTCTAGCTAGATAATCATCTAGTCCTGTTTTATCTTGGTTGATAATGGCACCACTCCTAGGATCCCTCACTAGTTTGGTGCCTTGTACCTTCAGTAAATGCATAATTAGAATATGGTATTAGTATTTGAAGGCAAAGCAATAGTTCTCATATCAGATAAATGTGGAACAATAGTTTTGTCTGTTGTTGTTAACACAATCTTGATAGCAAACTGACTGAATGTATAATATGTCTGACCGTTGTTACTTAGATAAGAAATAAATCCTTGTTCTTTACCTAAAGTTCCTGGTGCAAATGTGTATTCGTATAATTCTTCTCTTGTTTGTGAGAAAGTTCCATCACAACTGTTTGTTTTTGTCATCAACTGCCAGTATCCCTCATCAAATGTCTGTGTGTCGTTTCTACTCAAAACTTTATAGTATACATTGATATCTGTACCAACTGGACGATATGCGGATAGATAAACATTCAAGTCGCCTGAATCAAATCCACCATCCAATACAACTTTCTTGGTGACGTAACGTGTTGCTGCTGGACCACCTTTCACTGATGTTTCACCAGCAATAATTGCTGTTGCACCTGTTCCTGGTGTATTGTTTGCATCAACTATTGTAACGGTTGGTGTCTGAATGTATCCAGCACCTGGTGTTGTAACATAAATCGCATCAATAACACCACCAACTATATTGGCTGTTGCGTATGCTTGTTCACCATTTTTACCAGTTGGTGTAGAAATACTAACTGTTGTTGTTTGTACGTTATAACCGCTGCCGCCATTAGTGACTGTTATTAAACTATTAGCCAAAGGACAATTATTAATATCATATTGAATGGTAAATAATGTTGTGCCTGCATCAGAAATAATCGGTGATACTGCATCATCTCTAGATTCTAGATACCCATACATTGAAAATGATGTGGTAGAATTTGCCTTGATTATTCTTTCACCTTTATTATCATTCAGGTAAATATGTTCGTACATAGTTGTACCGTATTTACCTGGATTAATATTAACCTCTGTTGTATCTGCACCACTTTGTAGTGTCGATGAATATGTATATGTAATTGCTGTTGCAGAAGGAACAAAATCGGTTGTTGTTAGATTAAAGGCATCAACTAATAAATCTTCATTAGATGTTGTATTAACATTATTTACCATAGTGTTTGCGTTGGTAAAGTAGTCAATTTTATTTTCAACTAATGCTCTTTGTGGCATCTTCTTAGGAACAACCATTCTAATTGAAGGTGTTTTTGTGATATCAAACTTAGCACGTTCAATTGTAAACATTAAACTTTGGTTTTGATCCGCAGTCCATGTTTGTGAATTTTGTGATAAGAATAAAGAACCAACATATGGCGCAGTAGCAATTTTGGTAATTGAACTTGGATATGGATCAGTCGGTAGATTTTTTACTGTTGAAGGTAATGCTAGGTCTCCATTTGAAGCCGTATATAATGTGTATTCATTTGATGTTGATTTTACAATAATCGAATACATTGTATCTGCTTGAATATAAACAGGTGATTTGAAAACAAATTCTGTGTATGCGGTTGAGTCTAAGTATTGTGGTGAAGCAGATGTTTTTATCTGATATGGAGGTAGACTAACAATAGAATTATCTAATGTTGTTCCGTTTGGATAACCATTTAATGTACCAACAATATACAGTGACACTGGTGCAGTATCACTGGTTGGTTTAGTTGCAAAAAATAACCTAACTGATGTAATATATGCGCCGTTAGGGAAATTTTCTTTGTCGATAATAAAAGTTTGAGCAACCGGATCATGTTTGGTATACCAATATTGATTGGTTACACCAACAGTTGTACTACGAGAAATTACATCTCTATTTTTTGATTGTAAGAATGTGTCTTTTGCGCCAGCTGGTGATGCACCAAAATCTATATTTTGTTTGTTAATCTGCAAACCTGATGCATAGAAAGTACCTTCAGCGAATGTTGTTATGGTTGATTCATTTCCATTAAATCGGTTGTCTATACGTAACACTCTTGTTCCTGTGTGGAAAGTGTTTGAAGGAACAACGAATACACCAAAGAAACTACCTTGTTCATCTGTAATAAAAGAACCGATAGAATATAAATCATTAACTGAACAAGATATTGTTGTAGCCAACGTCAGAACTTTTGTTGCACCATTGTAACCGGTAATCAAAGCAGATTGTCCTTGGCCATTACCTGCGGTAATATACAATTTACTACCAATATAATCTGTGCTTGTTGATGATGCTAGACTTGACAATGTTATTGAAGTTGAACTGACAATAGATTGAACCAAACCACCATTGTGTGTTTGACTACTAAAAGTACCTTGAGCGGTGCTGGATTGATATACGCCTTCAGCATTAAAGAAAGCATTTTGCAATGCAAGACCGCCGTGATAAGATGTTGTTCTACCATCACCTGTTACATACAATCTCATGTTATTTGAATTTGGATAATCATATATGCCAACAATTATACCAGTTGGTACAAATGTGCCTGATGTATAGTAACCAATAATATCATTTTCATTGAATACTCCAACAACATCAGTTAATTCAATTATATTGGCTTTTTTAATGTAGTTGTCAATATCAATAGTATCAAAAAAACCATGTACCAAGGTTTTATACAACATGTTTTCGGCTCTAACCACAATTTCTTGTGGTCTCATCCATGGAAGAATACTAATATCATTGATATAACCATTATTTAATGAATATGTGTTATCTATTTTGCTGTAAGCACCAAGTACATCTGTACCAGTTTGTTGTGTAACTGTTTTGTATTGTGATGTTGTTGTTGTTTGTGTAACGTGTTCAAGTGTTCTACTATCAACCCATCTTGTATCCCAAGTTTTTGATGTTGATGATTGAGATTCTAATGTGGTTGTACCAGAAACTGATTGCCAGTCACCTGAAACCAAGGTGTTCACAGTGTTGGAACTCTGCCAAATATGAAGATTTGGATCAACAATCAATAATGATGGTGAGTATGTCGTGTCTACCCAAGTGTCAACGTTAGGTGATAGTGACAATATTCCTTTTGAATATGTTACAGCGAATGGATTAATATTTACAGTTCTACTACCTAGTCTTTGTGCAACAATGTTTGTTGTTGTGTATGGTAGTGAAAAATAATTCGTATAACCATCAGAAGTTCTTGCATAGTTTAATGCTGCAATAGCACTACTTGTTGGTCGTTCCATATTATATGCTAACGCCAAACTTTTTAGTGGGAAATTTTTCACAGTTTGTTTTGCAGTCATTCTTCTTGTTCTACGGTTAATAGAAGCCGCAAAGTCCAACACACCAGCATCGGCCGCAGAATAACCAGAGAAATCATCTACCATAATACCATTTTTAAATCTATTCAAACCATATGCATCTGAAATTTGCAATGAGTTTGCATTTTGTTCCAATGCATTTAATGCGGTATAGTATTCGATACGGTTAATTCTCGTATCTAAACCTGCAATGTCAGACATTGTGTAACGGCGGTGTTGAACAGATTCAACAGACAAATCGGAAAGTCCGTTTGGAATTTCTGTTGGAACATAACCAGTATAAGGTTTATGTGTAATGTTGGCCAACACTAATGCTCCATCAGGTTCATTAGGTGATAATGGATTGATTGATGGAGAACCTTCAATAATTTCAATTGATTTGTCTTTGGTAATTACCAACTTGTCTTTACGTCCAAGATAGTAAGAGTAATCACATATAAAGGTTGATAGGTCCGCAGGTTGCAATGTACCCAATCTAGTTGAAGATGGATTTGCATAACGATAAACAAATTCAGTTTGTGCGTTGAGTCTTGCTGGTCTAAAGTCTAAACAATCTCTCAAAGCATATGTTATACCATGATTACTTGTGTAGGTTGGTATTTCATTATAGTTTTCTGGTGAACTTGAGTTATCAATGTATGACATTTTACTAAAGTAACCATCACCACCACTATGTTTGTAATAGTCTATGATTATGAGCAAATTGCCAGCTGGTTTTTCTGCGCCAGGTCTTAAAGATATTGATGCGTGGTCATAATAATTATCTCTTTGGCCATTATCGAATATGTAACGGTTAGTAACATCATATGAAGGATTTGTCAACATAGCCACAGTTGGTAAAATGTTTGTCTTTGTATCTATAATTTTTAATACATTTTTAACGTCAGACAAATATAAAGATTGTTGACCTGTTGAAAGAACACCATTTTGTCTAATATAAACATGACCTTTTGAACTTACTGAATCATCAACGAATGTGTTTGTTGCCACAGTGGTCATATAACCAGAAGCATTACTCGATACAGCTGTTGTGTTACCTGTTACTAGATTTTTAATTCTGAGTACATGACTTGTATTTGTTCCATCAACAACAAATACTTTTGCAATAATCGTTGCAGTAAATGCTGTAAGGTCTGATGTTAAAGTTGCGAATGTTGCAACAGAACCATCGTTGTTTAGAGTAACACTTCGGCCATTAATTGTCCATGGAATAACTTGGCCGTTTGTTAATGTACTATTAGATTGTCTGTCTGTAACAATGATGGTATAACATTGTTCAACAACATCACCTGATAGTGTGGTGCCTTCGTTACCCAAATGTTTAATAACACCAGCATAACTTCCAGTAAAAGACATTTGTGCAGACAATGTGCTACCAGAAACGTTGAACGCCACACCTTTCAATTCTTGGTATGTTGTGTATGATGGTGAAGAAATACTTGAAACATATGGGTTACCTATTGGGTAAATCATTTCAGGTATATTTGGATTAAAGAACTCCGTATCACCTGAGGCCAAGTTGCCTACTTTACCTGTGTTATCAATCTTTGTACTTGCATATCTAACTCTTGGATATGTACCATCACTGTTTGTAAACACCATAGATTCAATATCTGGTGTGTCAAAGTTTAAAACATAAACTGATGAACTATCTGGTGTAACACTCCACGATTGACTTACTGTTGCAACTCTTGATGTGCCGTTGTAGTTGGAGATTGTTCTGGTTTCACCAGCGTTTGTGCCTTGAGTGATTGTAACATCAACACCAACATATGCACCATCAACACTAGATGTTTTACCATTAATAAATGGAAGTGTAATTGATGTTGAGTTAGCTGAAACAACATTGGCTGAAATTGATTTGTTTACAACATCATATACATGTGCTTTGTAAACAAATGTACTAGCATCACTATTATTTGGACTGCTTTGAAATTGAAGTCCACGAATGTATGCTGTTGCAACTAATGTTGAATTATATGTTGTTGCGTTTGCGGTATTGATATTGGTATTTGCAACGCAATGGAAGTCTACTGTGTTTGCTGTTGTAACCGGAAAGGTAGTTGTACCTGAACCAGCAACGTTACTGACCAAGAAATAACTACCAAAATCTATAAAAGATGGTTCATTATTTTGTGAAGCAATTGTTCTCGCACGGTTGGAAATAATATTGATTGGAGATGGATTCTCTACACGATATCCATGCACATATGCCAAACCTTTACCAACATTTAGTGTATATTTGGATGAATCATCATCATATTTTTTTGGTGTTAGTTTGAAATCATTGATAACATAGTCACCATTGGTTTCATAATCTCTTTTGGCAAAGTAGTCATCAATGGTTGCATAAACAGAACCATCAACCATTTTGTATACACTGCCTTCTTCTACACGAACCAATTCAATAAACAAGGAGTCATCACCAAAATATAATGGTCTAGATGATAATTGTAAACTGATTACATAACGGTCTGCACCTGGGGCTTGATAGTTGGACGCACCAACTGCTGGATCCAATAGAGAATTATCATTTGCATAATCATAAATTGTTTCACTAATCTCCAAACCAACACGTTTTGACGGAGTGTTACCGTATTTGTCTAACAGTATGGTTTGAGGAACAACTTGTACAAAGTTACCTAATACATAGAAAACACCTTGTGAGATGGATGCAATTGAAGATGAACCCGTTGATTCACTTGGCATAGCCTGACAAGTTAGATTAGAATCAGCATCATATATGATATCATTGTCTGTGAAATGTGTACCAGTTTTATATGAAACAATTAATGTTAATGGGTCACCTTCACCTGCGGTGCCTGTTGCAACTGCTGTTGTCAATACTCTTGCGACAACTGTACCTGTTGCATTTCTAATTAGTTTATCCTGGAATTGTTCAATATCAATTGATATTCCTTCATATGTAGATTGAACTTTAATGTATTGTACATCAAAATTGGTTGTAACCTGGCCACCTGTAACAGGAGAATTTTGTTTAAAAATGTTGTCCGCAAAACTGGTGATTTGGTTTTGTAATATTGTTTGCGCTTGTGTTAATTCTCTTGCTTGTACAGCAACACCAGGTTTAAATAATATACGATGAAAGTTTTTTGTTCCATCGAAATCGTCATAATATGGATCAACGTTAAAATTTAAAGCCATTTTTTTCCCTTAGAAACCTAATACGAATCTGAATTGTTCTATGCCATCAGTACTTCTTTGAACACCGGACCTATTCTGTACATAAATCATATAACCAGAATGAACTGCAAAATTTGGAGTACTGTATGACAATAATGTTCTTGTTGTCTTTGAATCTTGCCCAAATATTGGACTGTTATTTGCTGGAGTGCCTGTTGTATTTATCAGCTTAATCAGGTTGGAATCACCATCAAAACTCAAAACGTTTGCGTAAAATGATGGATTGGCCAAAGTACCTTGATATACAAACTCATCAGCTGTATAACCTGCATCTGAACCTGGAGCCACGACAATGTTTGTTGTTGTGCTGTAGATAATACCATTGGCTGGGTTTGGATTGAATTGTTTTGTAGTTGGATTCACCAAGATACCAACTTGGTGATAGTCAATATCTGTTGGTACAAAACCATTTTCATCACCATCAAACTCAGCGGTCAACATAACATGTTCACAACCTAATTCAGAAATAGGATCAAACCCGTGGCCACCAATTGGTGATGTTGCCCATGTGACGTTGGCATTACTACCTATTGTGGAAGTCACTGCGATATTGGCATAGGTATAGTTGCTACCTGGATTTACCACAATAATATCTCTAACTGAACCACCAGAAGCCAATGATTGCACGTTTGCGGATGCGGTTGCACCTGTGCCGTCACCTGTGATAGTAACATACACAACCGCATTGACCGTGTCGTATCCTGACCCACCATTTATGACGTTGATAACATCTATACTACCTGCACCTGCACTGGTAACCAATGGATTAGGAGTGTTTGAACCCACCTGTACAGGCATCCACTCTTTGTCCATAAACTTAAGTTTTAGGCCAGTGTCGATGGTGTACATAAATTTCCATTTATAACCATCGTCACTTTGGAAGATTCTGTTAGCTGAGTATGTACCAGGTTCAAAATACGGTTCTCTTGTTGATGCACCAGCGTTGTTGTTCCACAAACACTTGAAGACTTGGTCATATTTGTTTTTGACGTAGAATGTTTTGGTTATAAAACCGTTTGCATCTTTGGCCAACATATCAACATCATCACGGAAATAATCATACACTGTGCCTGTAGTCCAATTTATTCGTTGAATGACTGGTGAAATATCACTGGTCTTAATTTGTTTTGCAACAAAGATGTTCTTTTGAATTTGTTTCATTGACTTTAAGTCACCTGTTGGTGTAACAGGATTATTATTGTCTGCCCATGGAGTTGGCTTGGCCAGAAAACAATAGTAAGAATGAATTGGTATTGTAATTGCAGGTGGTACTACTGCAACTGGTGCATAATACAACAGGTCTATCTGAGAAACCTTTGATGCGCTTGTGAGTATGTTTTTATTTGCCATGATTTATTTATTATGCCTTTGTAATAGCTACAAAAGTATTTTGTGTCGTTCCGTCAATACTCATGTATCTTGCCAAAATGGTTGTTGTTGCCGGTATTGTATATGTTGTTGTATTAATTGTTGAATTTAATGCAGAAACTCCGTGTGTAAACACTTGACTTGTTGCAGCAGTATTTGTAATCCATGCAACAACTTCTTTACCTGTTAACAAATTAGATAGTGTAACTACCAATCCAGTGGCAGTCTGAGCACGAACCAATGATTGTGTTGTCATATTAATTGTGATTGCAGTCTGAACACCAGCTAAAACTGTCGGTGTATAAACGAAACCGTTTTTTGGTTCAATTGATCCGGTGGTAATCAGGCTACCATCAAGTGTGCCACTTGCATTTGCTAATGCATTGTTTGCTTTGGTGAAGGCACCATTAGCGAATGATGCGGCACTATTAGCCTGTGCATAACCAGAGTTGGCTCTTATGAAGGCCGCATTGGCAAATGATGCTGTGGTATTTTGAGATGTATACGAGGCATTAGCAGTTACAAAGGCACCATTAGCGAACGATGCGGTAGTATTCTGTGCAACATAAGAAGCATTGGCTGTAATGAATGATGCATTGGCAAATAATGCACCAGAGTTGGCTGCAAGAAATGCACTGTTGGCAAAAACACCAGCAGAATTTGCAACACTAGATGGTGTATTTGCTTTTAAGAAAGCAGCCTGTGCATATGCATCAGACGTTTCAAAAATTTGTCCTAATGTATATGAACCAGTTGCACTTGTTTCCAAGTTCACACCAACAAAAATTGTATTGGCTTTGTTGGTTGTTGTACTACCCTGTGTTAATTGCGAAATTTTTACTGTTGACATTGTTTACCCCAATAGGATTGTTTTTCCATCTTCTGTTATT